>Ga0325411_1000299_pt1 | contig 50334 bp, 24 predicted proteins | sample PopdelMetagenome_13_FD_206181 | JGI IMG/M metagenome (GOLD analysis project Ga0325411, IMG submission 206181) | Populus deltoides microbial communities from Bellville, Georgia, United States - Xylem-PdIQD-R4 | ecosystem: Host-associated > Plants > Phyllosphere > Stem > Wood/Secondary xylem... | reverse complement strand
CCAGTCAAGTTACCTGTTCATTACTCATTTTATATATATATATATATATATATATATATATATATATATATATATATATATTTTGTCCGTAGCGGGTCATTAATTTTTTTTAATATAAAAATATATTAAAAGTATAAAGAATGTTTTAAACATTTTAGGTTTGCCAACACCCAAAAACATTAGGTCTGGACTAATATCAAATCCAAGAGCTTTGAGTAGCTTTGTTTAGGTGTGTCTAGGTTCGAGTCTAGATCTATTTAATTTTTTTATATAAATTTCATATATGAATTAGGTATAGTGCTTATCAGAATCTAAGCAGGTAATAATTAAAATGTTGAGACTTTTATATATATATATATATATATATATATATATATATATATATATAAACAAATTCAAGTTCAGAAATTATTTATAAACAATAAATTATCACAAAAATTTAATTTAACATTTTAGATCTAAAAATTCAAATCATATTTTCCTATTGAAATAGTTTATTTTTTATATTTATGAATTTGTTATTTTTTCAATAGAAATTCTATCTTTTCTCTCTTTTTTCTCTATCTTTTTTTTATGAATTTTTATTTTTTAAATCAAACTCAATGAAAAAAAACATTTATTTAATGGGTGGTCATTTGAGATTTTTCACCAATAACAATATTATTTTTATATTTTTTAACAATACCGTATTATATGTGTTTAGTTTTATTATACAACTTATTTAGTTTTTTAACTTTTTATTATGTTTGTATGAATGTTTTATATGGATTTATGTTGCAAATAAGTTTTCGTCAAAGATATTCGTGATTTCTATTTAAATTTCATGCCTTACATAATTTAGGGGCTGGCAGCCATGCCAAAGCCAATTTATTTGGGTATGGCAACCAAGTAATTTGGGTTTGACTTGTTTGTCAGAACCAAGTAAACATGGGTTCGATGCAGCTTTTTTATTTTAAAAATAATAAAACAATATTAAAATATCAAAACGCCCCATATGATTATAAAAAATTACAAAAACAATAGTGTGAAAGAATAAAATACCCCCATATACAAAGCTTAGTTTTTGTATTTTTCAATGCTAAAGATGTATTTTAATTATTTAACAGTTTGTGAAAGGTCAAAAAACCCCTGCATGATAGGTTTTAATTTTTTTAACCTTGGGGGTGGAATAATATTTTTATTTTTGCAAATAAACATGAAAAGATTACCATACCCCCGCTCAAATGTTTAATGATACATGAGCCTATGAAAAATATTGAAATACCCAAGAACAAATCTTCAATTTTTTTCAATCAAAGGGCAAAATGATAATTAAACTTTATATGAAAATACGACATTAGCCCATCTCAAGCCTTCAGAGATTGGAAAATCCACTGTGCAAGCCTATAATGGATTTTGTCTTGGTCTACAGTATACCTGCATATGGTTACCGGACCCAAAGAGCTTAGGTTTGGCAACCATGCCAAATCCGCTCCTAGCTTAACACCCATGCTTTTGGCCTGACAACCAAGGCAAACCCAACCATACTAGATCATAGTTATCAAACTCAGCCCGCGGGTTAACCCAGCCAAAAAGCCAGGTCCTGGGTCACCCAAGTTAACCGGGTTAACCTGGGAAAATTAAAAAAATAAGGTTTTAATATTTTATATGAAAAAATTAAGAAACAATCAATGTAGATATAAATTAAAAGATTATTTCAAAAGATTTTTTTTATCCTACATTGAAAAGATATTATCTTATTTTATTAAATTGAGGTAGTTAAACAAAAAAAGTTTTTTTATCCCATATTGAGAAAACACAACTTTTTTCTTATGAACATAAATTATATATATTAATGGGCTTCAAATCTCACATTGAAAAAATAAAACATTCTTCTAGTATTTATATAGTAAACTTTGATATGGGTTAGTAATCAACTGAAAAAGATAAAAAAAAAAAAAAAAGAGATCTCTAGCTAGGGGAAAATACACATTTGAAAAAACAAAACAGGTCTCTATCGGGTTTTGTTAGGTCACCCAAGTCCCAGATTGATCTATCAGGCTGGACCAAGTCTAATAACAATGATTAAACAACAAAAAGTGAGTTTGAGAGCATTAATTATAACTTATTCCCTTCTTCTCTTGTTCAATAAAACCAATTAATTGATCCTTAAAATTTCAAAAAATAAATTTAGGTTCACTTTTGCACTGTTGTTTTTAAATTTTATTTTTTACCCAAGCATTTAGGTATGACACCCATTCCAAGACCAAGCACCTGGGCCTAGCAACCATGTCAGACCCATATAAATTTTTTGATTGCCAAACTAAAACATGGTTGCTAGATCCAGGTAGCTTAGGTCTGGTATGATTGTCAAATCCAAGGCTCTTACTGACATGGTTGTCAGATCCAAGTATCTTGGGCTTGGCGTGGTTGCTAGACTCAAGTACCTTAGGTCTGACGCCTAGAATTTACATAATTTTCGTGAGCCAACCAAAGGTAATTGTTTTGTTGATGACCAAAATACTCATACAAATGTGTTGAATGGTCTCAAGACATCTAACTAATAATTTCTCGTAGACTACTAATGTATTATTAAGAGAAAAGCCAGAACCATGTGTCTGGGTATGACAACCATGCCAGACCCGTGCTAAGATCTGATATAACCCAAGCACCTAGGTCTAGCAAGCATGTCAGACCCATGTGATTTTTTTAAAAAAAAAATATATAGGAATTCACTTATAATTATTCTAAAAACATATTTATTTTTTATTTTCATCTTCATCTTTTTAACAAAATATATTTTTATCTTTTCTATATTTCTTTCTCCTATTTTGGAACATTAACCACACACATCTCTAAAATTCACTCATTTTTTTTATTAACCTCTAATTTTAGTGAAGAAATCATCTACAAAATTGCACAAATTAAGATAGTCCAAAGAACAATAAGTCTTTTACATGTACAATATTTTCTTTTCCCACAATATAATATATCAATTCAAAACTTTTCTCTTATGATCATATATTTCAAATTGTTATATATACTAATAGTTATAATGTAGAATAAACTCTTCTTGTAACAAACTTTGATAATCAAATCATGCTACAACATTTCAAATTTAAAAAAAGCATGAACCCTTTAAAAAACTATCCAACACTTGGATGGAAATATAAAATTAATATTTTGATCAGCAATGTATACAAAAAAATGAAAGTTTATTTCTGAAGACTTAAAATAAATAACTTAGAACTCAATTTTTTTTTCATTCTTTCCTCTTTGAATATAACAAATTTATAAAATAAGTTATACAAACAAAAAAGAGTTTGCAGTTAAGTTCTACTACATATGAATGAAAAATCTTACTTAAATGAAGCAGTATTTGTTTTTGTAGTTCAATCAAGTTTTTGAAAAATTTTAATTTTTTTGATCCAAGCGCGCAGATCTGGCAAACCCAGGTGCGCGAGTCTAGCATCATTGCAGGGCTCAAGCATATGGGTCTAGCAAGGCCTAGGCACATGGGTCTAACATGGTTGCCAGGCTCAGGCGCTTGAGTTTAAACCCAAGTTAAAATACTAAAATGCTCGTATTGTTCTCTTATTTACACAAAATACTCATGTAAAAATACAAAAATATCCCCAAAGACAAGGTTTTTTTTTTTTTTATCTTTTATGAGGCTAAAAGTGTTATTTGACTGTACTTGAAAATTAAAAAAACCTGAATTCCCCTTTAAAAGAAAGTCAAAGAAACATTTATCTTCTCGCAAAAAGACTAGAAATTAAAAATGAAATCACTATTATAATCCATAATAAAATCTTTCTTGATCGACAGTGATTTTTCCATATATTTTAACTTTTGTTATAATATAATGTATAACTTGATCTTGTCAAACACATAATTCAAACTAAAAGCTCTTTTAATTTACAGTGATTTTTTCATGTATTTTAGCTTTGGTTATAATATAATGTATAACTCATCGTTTCAAGCTATTGACCAATAAAAACTTTGGCCTTTAATATCATCAAATTGATTGTATAACTTCATCATTTAAGAGAGAGAAGGTTTGCAAAACACAATCTCCAGTTGAAGATTTGTCCAACACCTTTTTAAACACCACCAAATTCTTAGTATAAACTTTAGTCAACCAATTTAAAAGAAAATTTTGCGGCGAGTGCAAGTCAAGTTACTTGTTCATTGCTCATTATACAGAGATATGACATCAAAACAAAGTGGCTTGGAAAGCAATGATAATGTCTCTAGACAGCTAGAAAATGAGCTGGCTGCCCAGAAGACCTAGGCAAAGTGAAACACTAGAAACGATGAATGAAAATCCTATTAGTAGCGTAGATTTTGGAATAAGTCTTTTCCTTTTGTTGTTTTGTTGTTCTTTTTCTATTTTTTCGTTGAATGAACAAATCCAGAAACCGATACAAGGCTCTTGAATGCCCTTGATGATAAGAGTCGTCGCCAGATAGATAGGTCAGCGAGTCTTGAATTGTCTGCAATCCAAGCTATCATCTTTCAAAAGATTTGGTCAGATAAAGATTTGTAGATAAAATTTTGTTGTTTTTTTGGCTCCAATGGTGATGTGGAAGACACGATTTCAATCCTCTTCTAGCCGCCTTTAGCTGCTAAGGCAGATGAGTTGATTCGGGACTCTTTTCCAGTTCTTTATTAAGTGTATTCCACTTTCAGAGGAATGGGAATGAAAAAAACAAGAAAAAGGGTGGCTAGTGAAGGCCACCCAAACTACAAACAAGAAGAGGTTACCTACCGGTTTACGCAATCAACATTTCATAGATTAGAATTATTAGATTACTTGTGCTATGCATGGAATTAGATTTTTTTATTTTTTATTAAAAAAATTATATATGTAGATTTTTTTGAAGTATGTATGTAGCTGAAAAAAAATTTGAATTGCAAATAAAAAGTGTGTGTATATATATATAACCAAATTAAATCGAGAACTATGTATGCTAATAAATTTTAAAAAAATCATTAACGCCAATTAAAAATAAAACTGGAAAAATCGAGGATATGTGTAGATCAAGATATTTAATCTCGCAAAACAGAAATTTACCCAGTTGTGTTTGTTAAATCTTGTTAATTAAAATATTTTTTATCAAATCAAATGATAATAGAAATTGACATACACAATAAATTATATTATTTCAATAAAATAAAATGAAAAAAATATTATAAAGGCTGTACATATTAGAATTTAAAAAAAATTATAGATGAATCATAAAAATTGCGTAAAAAATTAAACACACATAAAATAATATTTTTTAAAAAAATATCTATCCAAAAAAGATTAAATAAGCAAATAAATCAAATTCAAATATGAGTGATATTAATTAAAACTTATATTTAAAAATTATTTAAAAAAAGACATTAAAAAAAAACCCTGGGTGTCGTGGTTTAACTTGTCAAATCTATGATCTAGGTTATAGAATCAAACGGGTTAAATAATTTTTCTATATATATATATATATATATATATATATATATATATATATATAAACAGGGCAAAAAATAAAACCAAGCGTGTTGGTGGGCGTTCAAGCCCAGGCCCGTGCGTTTGGGCTTGGTTCTTTTCTTTCTCTTCCAAAGGGTGAACAAGCTTATTTATTTTTGACAAAAAAAATACACAGGCGACACGTCACCTGCAAAGGCAAATGACATGTCATCCACAAGCTTAGATGGTGGCTGGAAAATCAGAGCAACCCCTCTTATGGTTAGATTTTGAGTATTTTTAAGTTATTTCAACCCAAAAACACCTCACCAACACTCCTACAACACCAAAAAACCAATTCATCAACTCAAAATACCCAAAAAAAGATCCAAAACCCTGAAATCAAACCGGGTTAGATTTATCATTCTCAACTTAAATCTATTTTTTATGAAACATTGAAGCTCTCAACAACCATTATCAAGCCCTTCTCATCTCATGGAACCTGTGAACACAAAAAAAATTCATTTTGGTAATTAGAAATGGCTTGAACGATGACTTTCTCCCTCATCGCTAGAATCTAGCGACCCATCTCTTTCTCCTCTCTCTAACTAGTAATGAAAAATAATAAAGATAAACTTTTGTATCAAAATTGATTTTTTTACAATTTAAAGGGGCCAAAATTATATAATTTGTGTTATTTTTAAAGTGCAAGGATCTAAATGTATTTTCCCTAAATTCTTTGTCACGTCATCTATTTTTGACGTCTTTTTTTATTATGGTCCCTCTTCTTCCAATTCCTTCATTGACTAAGAAATAAAAAAAAATTGGCCTTTATTTGGAATCAAATCGCTCAAAATTAAATTTTGAGGACTAAAATGAACAGTTGGTCCACTATGTTATGTGAGTTTGTGAACAGTGTTTGCTACACTTAAAAACCCATGAATTTTAGTTTCGTACTTAATAATAGTGTTAAAGATATCTTAGTAAATAACTAAATATCCCAAAGTTGAGTCAAATTTTAGCATGACCTCTTCTTTAAAAAATAATAAATTGAAAGTAAAACTTTTGAAAAAAAATACAGTTAAAAACAATAGCAATTGGTATTATTAGACTACACAGATAATGAATTTGATTATTGTTGTTGAAGATTCTGATTGATTGGACTTGATTTGTAGGATATAAAAATAGTAAGTCAGATATCATTTTCTATAAAAATAGAATTTGGTAGTAATGTCTATTTATGTGTAATTAATAACAATTATAGAATTATTCTAAAATAGACTTATAGATGTTGTATATATTCATGAATTCCTGCTGCAGTCAAGGCGAAATAAGTAGACAATAATTCTTCATATTGTATCAAAGCTAGATTGAAAAAACCCTACTTCCTATCCTACTCTTCCCTATCAGTTCTGAATCATATCTGAAAACACCATAAAAAAACCTAAATCAACCAAACATCAGGGGAACTCCAGAATTTACAATTGTCCTATCGGCTGAATGGAAGAAACTATTTGAAGTGATCATAAATAGTGAAAACTTTTCTGAAATGGAAGGGAAAGATCAATCATTTTATGGAAAGTCCTCGTAGTCCAGAAGACTCCTTCATCATGTCGTGGCTATAGAACTCTATGATATCACAGGTTTATGGTCTTTACATATTTCTAACCAAATCAAATGATATTTGGGAAGCAGTGAGACAGATCTATTCTAAAGTGAAGGATATTGCGTTAATCTATGAGATTAAGACGACGCTCTCAATGACGAAACAAGGTACTATGATAGTTATTGAATATTACAATACTATGAAAAATTTCTGGTTGGAGTTAGATTATTAGACTTTAAGATGCGGTGCAATGAAGATGCTGTAATTTTAAAGAATTACATGGAAAGGCAGCAGATCTTTGAATTTCTTACAGGTTTCAATATAGAGTTTGACCAAGTATGAGTCCAAATACTTGGGAAAAAAAATCTCTTCCTTCTTTTAATAAGGTATTCTCATTTATAAGGGCTGAAGAAGAGAGGAGAATTATGATGTTTGATGTTCCTAATACTAAAGGATCAGCTATGATGATAACCAATAGCATGAACCCAAGTAATGCCATGAATGTTGCAAAAATGGTGAAGAATGAATGGAAAAAAATCTCTAAAGATGACCAGTTCTGTAATTATTGTAAGAAAATAGGCTATATAAAGGAGACCCGCTGGAAACTCCATGGAAAACCATCAAGGATGGGGTAAAATGAAGGATGTAAATTGAACCAGTCAAAAAAACAGGCACACTTAACAAATTCTAAAGAACCAGTCCGTGAGTTCAACATACTATAAGTGGGGGGCTCAACAAAGAGGAGATTGAATGCCTAAGGACCTTACTCAACACAATGGAGAAACTATCTAGGCCATGCTCTCTTGCTTAAAATGGTAGCATTCCAATTTCTCATGTTTTTAGTATTTCAAATAAAGGCTATTCTAGCACCTGGGTCATTGACTCAAGTGCAACAAATCACATAACATATTCTGCGGGTTCTTTCATATCCTATCAATCTTGTACTGACAATAAAGAAAAATCACAGTGGTTGATGGATCCCTAATCATAGTTGTAGGCCAAGAAACAATCTCTCTTAGTCCCTCACTCTCTTTTAAAAAAGTGTTATATGTTTCTAATCTTGCTATCAATTTTTTATCTATTCGTAAAATAATTAAGGACCTAAATTGTAATGTAACTTTCTTTCTTGATCACTGCATATTTCAGGACCTATCTATAGGGAGGACGATTGGGCAAGCTAGAGTCAAGGATGAGTTGTACGTATTTGGAATACAAAGTAGCAGTAGTAACCTTTTTTCTCTATCCTTCATTTCAATCAATTCTAATAAAAATGATATTTGGAATCATCATCGTCATTTAGGGCATCTATCATTTAAGACTCTTAAGAAAATGTTTTTGTCTTTATTTAAAAATCTTAATGTTGAACAATTTTATTGTGAAATTTGTGAGTTTGCAGAGCACCATAAAGTGTATTTTCCTCTAAATGATTCAAGATCTTTGTCTTCATTTACTATAATTCACTATGATATATCGGACCATATAAAATCTCTAATATTTCAGGAGCAAAATGATTTGTGATGTTTATTGATAATTGCACCCGAATGACTTGAGTTTACCTTCTTAGAAGAAAATTCGATATCGGTCATATCTTTTCAATCTTTACAAATATGACAAAAAATCAATTTGGGGTTAGCATTAAAGGTATTAGAACCGATAATGCTAGGGATTACTTTAATCAAATTTTATCATCATACTTTGAAAAAAAAAGAGATTATTCATCAATCATTTTGTGTTAATACTCTCCAACAAAATAGATTAGCAGAGAGGAAGAATATACATCCTTTTAAAATTACTCAAACATTACTTTTTTAAAATCAAGTTCCAAAAATTTTTTGAGGAAAAACTATTTTAACCTCTACATATTTGATAAATCAAATACTTTTCAAAGTTATTGGTTTCAAAATAGACCCTTAAACTATTTATTAGAATGCTTTCTAAAAAATAATTTTTATTCTAAAATCCCTCAATGATTTTTTTTTTTTTTTTTGATGTGCCCCTACATTTACATTCATAATCATTAACAAAGTAAACTTGATTTTAGAGCATTTAAATGTGTTTTATAGGATATTTCACCGTACAAAAAGGTTACAAATGCTGCCATCCATCCTCAAAGAAAATCTGTTTCAAAGGACATCATTTTTTTTTTTTGAAAAACAATCTTATTTTAACAATTCTTATCTTTAAAGCGAGGATATTTACACAGAAGATAAGAACAAGAATGATATATTTTTATTCTAAATCCCAGCTGGGCAGCAATAACCTCCTTTCATTTCACCTTCGTCTTCGTCACAAAATCTGAATAACGAACATTATTTCATCCTTCCAACAAAATTATAAACTGATACCAACATTAAAATAGAGTAAATGTGAACCGCATATAATACCACAACACCATTTATTTTCATTACCAAGGAGAAACGTACTTGGATGCATCTAGTTATTACAAGTGCCCTATTATCTGCAAGAGAGAGGAGTAAGTACCAAATACTACAACTGCAATGCCCAGTAGCACTACGCTCACTAATACCACCATTTCAAATCCGAATCTTCTATAAGTTCTTGAAATCTTCATGTAACATAAACATGGAAGTACAGTAGAAGCTGTCATACTTAAGAATGCCCCGACCAGCGACATGAGATCACCGAAGAAAGGGACAGAGAGGGCTACCGTGACATTGCTTATCACAAAAGCCGTACTGATGAAGAGGCTAAATGACCTGTTATTGCAGTTCAATGGAAACCAGTTTTTGGTAACTTTCACTATTGGTGTCACCATCAGCGCGTATTTGGCTATTGGATTGACCAGGGTGGTGTATATTGCCAGTCTTGAGCTGAAATTATGAGTTGGAAGGCTTAATGTTATCTGTGACTGAACGTTTGATCCGAACATCAAGTAACCCAGAGCTGCCATTGATGCGTAGTTTAAGGTGCATAGAATAAAGCACACAAGCAAAACCTGCAATTGGAAGTGGTCAAGTAAGATTCATTAACTCCAAAGAGTTGAAGCACTAGTTGAACATTCAAATGAAAAGCAATGGAATTTTGACTTCAAAGCAAATTTTTTGAGGAAGTAACTCATGATGGTTACTTACGTTAGAGAACTGGCGCTTGTTTTTCATAGAAGTGTACAGGGTAGGGAAGACTGGATGTGCACAGTAACAGAAGGCATACAAGCTTACTGCATTAGGTATTCCATGCCAATTTACTAATGTTCCCTTTTGATTAAACCCAATTCCATTAAATGCACCAGTCCAGAAAATTGAGACCAGAATGATAGCCGAAGCTAAAACCCCACTGGCAGAGATATAAGAAAGAATGCTCAAGTTATCCAACCAAACCGTGGGCAAAATGAGAAGGGCCACAAAAATAACAAAGCTTTGTCTTGCACCTATTTCAAACCCTGCCACTCCAAGCACCATGTCAGGAAATAATCTCTGTAAATTATCCCCTTCAAGAATCAGGAATCCTGCTGCAACTAGGTAGAGTTCTGCATAGATGACAACTGAAACCAGAAGTCTTCCCTTGTATCCAAAAGCACGCTCTCCTATATCAGGATAGGTCCTGATATTTGAATCCACATCCATGCATCTTTGGATCAGCAAGCCCGAGTAAAAGGCTGCGAAGGAGATAACAAAGAGGAGAATCAAGCTCAACCATCCTCCAGACGATAGAGCATATGGGATCGAAAGGATCCCAACCCCTGAAAAATCAAACAGAGAGCAAAATCAGTTACCCAGATTCTCTTCAGTCTGGGAAGCGTACCACACTACATCACAAGCAGCACATTTACTGAAGAGTGAAACCTGACAAAGCATTCAGTCCGTGGAAAACAGTCTTGAAGGAAGAGGCAGTCCCCGTAGTTGAATGACTGTAATTTGTCTCCACATCTTCAAGTTTGCATCCTAGACTTTGTTTCTCCTCAACAATGAGAGGCACAGTCCACGATGGTTCATCACGAGACATGTTTTCCATGCTTCAGACTGCAGAGAGAGAGAGGGGAGGAGGGAGGGGAGGCTAGAGGTTAAAATGCGAGACTTAGAGATAGAGATGGCAACCTAAGACAATTGCTTTTTTTCTTCCTTTTTTTTAAAAAATCTATGAGAATGAGTTGCTAATTTGTTAGCTTGAACTTCCAATAAAAGCTCAACAACTAGCACGTGCCTCCCTAGGAATAGTTTTCTCCCTTTGCAAGTCCAGGTGCCTCCCGGATATATATATATATATATATATATAAGTCCATCGTGATCAGGAAATCTTTCAATAATGCATTTCTCGCAGCTCTCTCTAATCTTATACTTGCAACCAAGTGGATATAAAGAAACAAGAAATTACATAAAGACAGAAGTCATGTTTATTTACGAGTCGAGCAAAACGAGGACGAAGAAAAGTAATCAAAAGCACGTGAGTAAACATGATTTTTGTGGTAAAGTAGTAAACTTTCTTAAAAACCACGTTCCCAAATAAACTAATTAATAATAATGTTTGATTAATTAATTAAGCTTAAAACTAACATTAATGTACATTTGGGTAAGATTAATTTTTTTAACATAAAAAATAATTCATGAATTACTAACATGTTTTTTTTTTTAAGAATTATAAATTCAAAATATAATGTATATTAGATGATTTTTTTTAAAACAAGATTATTAATACGAAGATATATTTAAACAAATTTAATATTTAAAATTGAAAATAAGAAAAAACTCATGATACCAGCATATAACTCAATAAAAAAAATTACAAAATTACAAAATATAATTCTCAAAACATACTAATATTGAAATATAAAATTAAAAAAAATAATTGTTGAAGGGAGAAAAAAAACTTGAACAAAATAAAAATATAAAACATTATTCTAATTAATAATATTTAATAAATATGATTGTATTGATTTAGCTACATTTTTAGTGTTTTGTTAAAAAAATTACAAATTACATTAATATCAATACTAACAAACTAAGAGAGTAAAGAGTTTCACTGATTGTCATGTGTCTCTTCTTTTCTTTCAATGTTGATGGTACTATTCAATGAGCAATATTATTATTTTAATTTTAATTTTTAATTTCATCTAATTATATTTGTGACATTTTATGTGTTGATGTTCTCTTCTCGGTGGATTTTATTAACGGTTCAAAGTGTTTAGAAGAGTTTTGGAGTTGAATAAGAGGCCAATTTCATTAAATAGACCTTAAATTTGTAATATTAAAAAATATTAAGAGAAGGACCAAAATAAGAAACGAAAACAACTAACAGGGTTTTTCTAAAACTTGCAAAAAAAGTTAACTTTCATCCACAAATTCTCCATTTGCTCTTTTTAGTCCCTTTAGTTATAGGATTCTATATTTTAGTCCTAAATTTTATTTATTTTATATTTCAATCCTTGAATTTTAAGATAGGAATGAAAAAATATCTTATGAAATGTGAGAAGAAAAAGAAAGTGGTTAAGTGGCCCCATCTCAATATACAAAAGTCAATTTAGTATCATTAAGAGATGAGTGTTAAACTTTTATCTTGTAAAAAACAAAAGATAAGAGATTATATCTTGTAAAAAACAAAAGTTAAGAGATTATAAAATATATTTTTATTTAATTTTGGATTTTTTTATTGATTTAAGGGTTTTAAAGCTTAAAAATTGGTTCATTTAGGTGCTTCACTGCTGGAAAATTAGCGAATATAAACAGAAACGCCGACAGATTTTTTCTTTCGGTATTTTGGGTGATCTTTACCGACTAAATTTTTTCATCGCTAACTCTATTGATAAACACCAACGGAAATATATCATTGGTATATACTAAGGGAATCGCAGTCAGAATAGAAGGAATAAAAAAAATCAAACTGTGTGATGATGATATGTAAGTTTTTACAAACGCAATTACAGATGGAATCATAGTGGAATTCAAAAAGGCAAATCATACGGTGATGTAACATTGACACCGATAAAATAGTCAATGGAGTCACCGTCAAAATAATTTCATTAGTAATATTTTATATATGACCTGACACTTGACCCTCCTCTCCCCCATAAGCTTATGGTGTTTTTTAAAGGTATTTTTAAGTGAAAAAAAAGAGAGGTTAAAAATAAGTTTTGAAGTCCAAAAACTCACACTATGACTTTATGACCATTGGAAAAGTTTACCAATAGATGAAGTGTTCTTTGTCACAATAAATAATGGGTCATCTATTTATTTTATTTTTTAAAAAATAAATATGGTGGACAACATGTTAAATAAAAAAGAAGAAAGTTAGACACATAGAACTGGCCTTGCAAGCCTGTCTATGCTTGGGCTTTCTCGTATCGGGTTTGGCACGAGGGTCCAACAATCTAGGTTTAAGTGTGTGACCTTGTGTTTGTTTTTCTTGATTTTTTTCATTAATTTTAATTAAAAATATCAATTTTAATTATAATTCAAATTATATTTAAAATATTATTCCTTTATGTATCATTCAATTTTTCCTGTTAAATTCATAGCATTGTTTTTATAATATTAGAAATCATTCACTAATTATTATGTATGAAATTAATATGCAAATGTTTTTTGAATTTGTGATAATGAGTATTCAATAAAGATAATATATATTAATCTTTTCCCCTTTAATTGCATATAAAATATCCAAATATGATTCTCAATCTTATTTATTTATTTATTTGTGAAAAATTTCTTTTCATATCATGATTAGTTTTTTAGTTTAAAAAATATGCTTATAAACTTATTTTTGTTAAAAAAGAATTCATTAATAAGAAAATGTAGTTTATATTGAAAACATATTTTTTTTCTTGTTTTAAAATATTAATGTTTTTCAAAAAAATTATTTTTATTACCTTTTCTTTTTATAATTAAAATAAAATGCAACTAATAAAAAAATATTTTGGTAAAAAAATACATTAATAAGAGATGAGTAATTTTTTTAATAAAATATGTATTTCTTACAAAAAATTAAATCTTAGTCTTTTTGTATAAATATCTATTTTATTGTAAAAGAAACTCAATAAAAACAAATTTCAAAAAGTACCCTCGCTCGGGTAAATAACTACTTTAATCTATTTTTATACATGATTTCTTCATATATATATATATATATATATATATAATAGGACCAAGATTATAAAGTTATTGAGTTAAGTGAATGGTCTTCAAGTTAATCCATCTATTATTTTTGTTGTTCAAAATAAAATCATTTTATTTTTTTATTTTAATCTAATCAAATTTAACTGAGTTAATCAAATTATATATAATAACTCATGAAATTATTTAGATTTAATTAAGTCATCATCAAAACTAATTTAAATTAAAACCGTATACTAGTCTAGTACCTACTCTATATCACATGAACAACAACTATCAATAATGTTCAAAGAGTCAAAGAGTTAGGTTTTCTTCTGTTTTTTAAGATTAGTTGTTATCAAAATAAGGGGAGATCTGACTTATTTAGTGTAAACGACACTGATAAAGTTTATTAAATGTATTTAATTATCCATCATGCTTCCTCTTTCGCCTCTTTTGTGTCTAATCATGCTTATTTTTTTTATTTTAATCTAATTAATCATGTTTATTGTTATCAAAATAAGGGGAGATCTGACTTATTTAGTGTAAACGACACTGATAAAGCTTATTAAATGTATTTAATTATCCATCATGCTTCCTTTTTCGCCTCTTTTGTGTCTAATCATGCTTATTTTTTTTATTTTAATCTAATTAATCATGTTTATTGTTATCAAAATAAGGGGAGATCATGCTTCCTCTTCTGTATTTTCCTTAATCATTATGGCAATATATGACAAATTTTATATACAGAATAAAAAAATAATCCATCTTCATTTTATTCTCTACATAGATAGTATCTAGTTTTTGGCCTTGCGGTACAATGCTAGTCAAATTATATATATTTTTAATATAATAAAAAATATATAAGTAAAAAAAATTATTTAATATTATTATTAAATAAGATCCAGTAAGGTAATCTTAAAAGCTATTAATTTTACATCTTATTTAATTCAAGTTTAAAATTAAAATTATGAATTCACCCAACATAACTTAATTAATTTGATATATTTAAAAGCAACTCAGTTTAAGAAAAAAATATCTCAAGTTAATTTTTTTAATCTGTATTTAAATCTAAAAGATGAGGGGGGGCCCGACTCTCCGGTCGCTGTCTGAAAGGGTGTGGCCTTTATTTTATTTAATTTTTGTCTGTGTTGATGTCCGTGCCAAACAAAAGCGAACAACAGAAACAGAGCTTTCTTCTTTATTATGTTTTTAAATGTTCCTTATTTCCACATATGGGATCGAAGGACACCTTGATGTGACCTGAGAGGGTGTAGTTTATTGGTTAATTCTTGAATTTATTTTTTAAAAATTATTAATTTAAATTTTAAAAATTTTAAAATTATTAAAGATTTATATAATTATTAATTTTAAAATTTATAAATCTAATTAAAATTAATTAAGATATACATATTAATCCAAACACAAACATTAACTTAAAAAAAAAATACCTCGGATGCGGTGTCAATTGATGGCAAGAAGGAGCGGAGGCAAATTTTATTCGAGTCGCCGTCGTGATTAGATGTAGCACTAAAAAACAAGAATACAGAAGCATAGGCTAAATGCCAAATGCCACAGGACAAAATTTGGCCTACCATGCTAGTAAATTATGACAAGCATACGTACACAGGATGTGCAAAATATGGGCACTTGCCCACAGTAAAAAAAAAAAATTTAAATCATGCGAAATCGATAATGGTTTCAACATATAGAAGAATTAAGAAAAAATTAAAATTCATGTTTTTTTTACAATGAGTGTTGCGATATCATGGTCACACAAATCAATTATCCTAACTTAAAAAACAACACACAAAATAATATAGAGCAAGTAAGGGGTCGATTCCACAAGAAAGGTTCAAGTCAGATTTTTATGTTGTATGATATGGAACTTGGGGAGGTTGTGAAGTTATCTATGCTAAAGTAAAAGAAAACAGAAAACTATCAAGTGAAATTAAATAAAATCAGAAAATAATCAAGAGAACAAACATTGATCACAAGTAAACGTCCACCTACAGAAATCAGAACTGATCATGGAAACGAAACATCAATTTATATTTTGAATATTTATCTCTTCTTAACATTGGTTAGCTAACGGATCCGCCGTATAACTAAACCTAGGCATTAAACAACCACAATATCCGTATTAGTAATTTAATTCAATGACAGCCTTAAGAACTAGATAAGTTGATTAATAAAAAAACATAACTGTCTGCAGGTCTATGTTTGATTTGATTGAATGTTCTCTCTAAAATTAAAAACGTAGATCCGCCACAATTATTAAACTCGGTTGCTTCACAAGTTCGTAAACCACAACTCCGATTTTGATATCAAACTTAGCAATAGATTGTCTACAACAATAATTTAGAGTTCGCTCTAGCAATTAAAATAAACAATCATAGAAAAAACACGCATAGGAGAACAAACATGTTCATCATATAAACTGGAAAGAAAAGGTAAAATAAATCTCACAGTTCTTGAAATCCGAAGGTTTCCGTGTCCTTGAAACTAAGAAAAAGAGTTTAGCCTCGCAAGTTTGTTGAACAACTAATCAAAAAGGAAGAATGCATGATTTCAGATTTTTTAGAGGAAGGGGGCGTTTTTTTCTCTTTTTGGCTGGCTGCCCCCTTCTCTTCTCTCATTCTTTTAATATCCTAGGAAATCCTAGTCTTTATTTTACAAAATAGTCCTCCCTTAAGTAGACAGTTTACATTTAAGTACTTCAATAACTATTTTTCTAAAAAAAAGAAATAGCCTTACATGAAATCTTCAAGCTTTGACTTAGAGGAGCTAAATTGCTGAAATAAAATCATGGATGTCAGTTTAGATGTTTCAGAACGTAATTTGGACTCGTTTCTTCATAAAACCTATTTGCTGGCAGAATTCAGTTGTCATCTTTGAAAAAAATCATATCTCACTCATATGACATCTTTTTTGGCTGAAATTTGGAGCGTTGATAGGTAGTTGAGTCATGAATACAAAACAATTGAGTTTGCATTAATTGGACTTCTATACCTCCAGATACTCAAGTTGAAATCATAGTTATTAAATTCAGCCCGGGGGTTGACCCGGCCAAGGGATCGGGTCCCGGGTTTCATGGGTCAACCCGGAAAAATTAAAAAAAATTAAAGTTTTAATATTTTATATGAAAAAATTAAGAAAAAAATCCATGTAAATATATATTATACATATTGCAAATAATGAAGTTTAAAATAATATTTTAAAAATTTTTATATCCCACATTAAAAAGATATTATGTTAAGCTTTTAAGTTGAAGTATTTAAACCAAAAATTATTTTTATCCCACATTGAAAAAATATAACTTTTTTCTTGGGAACATAGAATATATATACTAATGTTATCCTTTTAAGTTGAAGTATTTAAACCAAAAGATTTTTTATTTCACATTGAAGAAAAAAAACTTTTTTCTTGAGAACATAAAGTATATATACTGATGGGTTTCAAATCCCACATTTGAAAAAAAAACCGGGTCTCGACCGGGTCTCACCCGGGTCGCCCGGGTCACAGGTTGACCTGCTAGGTCGATCGGGTTTGGCCGGGTCGTTGCATCGGCCGGTCTTTTGACAAACCCGGACCGGTTCAGCCCCCGAGTCGACAGGGTCCCGGATCGACCCTCCGGGCCGGTCCGGGTTTAATAACTATGGTCGGAATGGCTGAAGGTCAACACTTGCAGATTACGAGATTTGACTTTGAAGGTTGTGATTTCCATGCTCTTCCTTATTTTATTTTCTTGCCTTCGATGTCCAAAAAGGTATGGATGAAATTTTATAAGGAGCCTTTTGACACATTGCTCTATCTTGACTCATTAATGATATTTTCATAAATAAGCTTGGAAAACTAGAAATTCAGCTTCTCTTCTCCTTTATACTATCAGCCAGTGCTAAAAATAATTATAAGAGAAAAAAATTGAGTTTTCTCACTAAAACCATGGAAAGAAACTAAGATTTAAGGCAAAATAGATGAAAGAGTGAGTCTTGAACACATCTAACTCAAGAATTAAAGAGAAAATCAAGGGAGGGTAATGAAGTAGAGAGAGGAAATTCATTGTTTAAGCAAATATTAAGAAGACCAGGAAACTTCGATTGGTTAACATTCAAAGTTCATGTCATTATCGGGTAAGACATTATAAACTCGATTGTACAAGTTTAAGTAAATATTAACAAAATTAATGCGAAATTCTTAAATTTTGAATTAGATTTCTTAAATGTTAAATTGGAAAAAAGTGAAATTGTGAAAATATGATGTTCTTGGTATGAAATAGGATGTAAATGTTAGTTTAATATGTCTTGTAGCCAATCAATCGATTACAAGTGACATTATTATATTCATGTAAATACATATTTATTATCAATAAAAGCTTAATTTATCTTTAATATTTATATAATGTTAGATTAATAAATGTAATATTTGATTTATGAATATAGAGTAAAGATAAAGTCTATGAAACAAAAATATTTTGCAAAGAAAATTATAAAGTTATTATAATTATGAGATTCGTATTACATTAAAACATTGTTTCTAAAATGTGGGTTGATTTTCTTTTAAATATTAGATATTTATTAGAGCCGTAAATATTGATTCATATTATGCTCTTTATTTTATGAAAATCATTTGTTCTCATAATATGAGGAATAAGAGATATCTATAACTAATATGTAGGTGTTTGTCACAAAACATGTACACTGAACTGACCTGCATTAGAATTCCATATGGAGAGATCAACTATGTCTATGGAAAGGCTCATATGACAATTGTGTAAGTGATCCTTAGACTTGAGATTACTAAGTTATCTTATATAGAGAATGTTATGCTTTAATCATGTTGCATGTTATCTTAATCCAAGTAACGAAAGGACAAACATTAAGTATAATATGAACTATATAAAGGTATTTAAGTAATTAAGAGAGAATTCGTCACCCTACGTGGATTAGAAAAAATATTTCATCTATTCTCAAATAGTTTGACTAAGAAATCATTGGCTAAGGTAGAATGAAATTTGAAAAGAGTTTCAAATCTTATTCAAATGATCAATAACTATTATGTAGAAAACAAACATATTTTAACATAACAGACATACTTCATGCTTTAATGTTAAATCAAAATATTATTGATAAAAGGATATTAATTACAATAATAAATTGGTCACTAAAAGTTAAGTCAAACCACTAATGACTTTTCTAATATTTGAGGAATCATGGCACGTTATTAGACGATGCACTTGATCTTCAAATATAAATTAACAAATTATAATAAATTAAATTATTGAATTTATTTAATTATATTTAATTAAAATAAAAATTTATGTTTGGGTTAACATATTAGGAACCTAATGGGTCTCACACATTAATAACCATTAGTCATAAATTAAACTGTAATGATTCAATTAAGTATGATTTAATTAAAATATATTTTATAAATGAAGGATTAGAATATAATTAATACATGGATTATATTTCTAGACCTAGAAAAATCAAGTAAAAACTTGATTGAGTTAATTTTTAAAATTGTTCTGAATTAATATATAGATATTATTTAAGGGGAAAATTGATTTTTTTTTCCTTCTAATTTATAGTGTTTTTTTAGATTTTCCTATAAATAATAAGTTACACCTCTTTTTTTTTTTTGGTTGTTTGTTACACAGAAAAAATACATAAGTCATAGCTAACACTCTAGGCATAACAATCCCTCTCTTCTAAATAAGAATTTAAGCGATTTCTCACTAGTGGTTCATGTGAATTATCATTGAAAGCCAGGTAATTAAATGACTTATGGTTTACGACAACCTAGCCTTTAAAGAATCATACAAAGCCGAAGAAGATCAGATCTTCAGGTAATAAATATCTAAACAACTCTAGATTTGTCTAATAGGATTGTAGGGAGTCCTCAAAAATTTTGTTTTACCATTTTTGTTGTGTGTATGATATTTGAGAATCCAATGGTGGTAATGAAGCCATCATTAGACAATTAGAGTTGTTGTTTACATGTTCAAATTGTTATTGGTGTTAATTTTGCATTAATTTTATGTGCAACTTCTTTTTCCAAAAGTAATTTTTCTCTCATGAATTGAAGCATGCAATAATTTTATTTTGCATATTAATATGTTTTTATGCATAATGGATGATAATGGACATTAAAGACCAATGCAATTATATTTTTATGGTTAAATGATTGTAATATTAAATAAGGCCTACGTGTTTTGCCTTTTCTATATTTTTCTTTTGGGTTGTAATTCTTTCTTATCTAATTCCCATCAAATGGAATTCGAGGTTTCTTAATTAATTATATAAATGTTATGTGATTTAGAAATGTAAGAATTTAGATAAGAACTTCTTATGTAATTCAAGACAAAAAAAATGGTGATGAAGGCTACAACCAAGATGTTTTCAATGGACTTATAAAGATTTGCTACAATTACCTAGGATTTAACCATCTAATTCCCTTCAATGGCTTGAGGAAATTAACCATCTAATTAGAATGACATGTTAGAGGTGTATGTTTATATATAAATTGTTATGTATGAAATGTATAGCTGTGATGTCATATTATGTATAAGACCTAATTAATTGATAATAAATCCTTTATATCTATATTAAGTACATGTAGAGAACATGAATAGTTGCCTTCCAATTTTATATGTATAAAACCAAAGTTTTATTCATTGATAACTTGTTGAGTCACTTAAGGTTATCATTAATCGAATATGTTTAATCCTATAAAACTGGGTTCTACTTAACTAACCTATATGATTTAGATGAGTCACTCGTGATCATATAAGGTTAAAGGCATGGGTTAGGCAAAACATATAAGATATGTTTAGATAAAGATTTATGACCTAACTGATCTAAGAGTCACATAGAAATGTGATTGATAAATTATGTTATCTATTTAATTTAATTTATTTTCATTATTAAGTCACTCAAGGTCGGATAAATTAAATGGGATCCAGCCCACTAGAAAAATGTAAGAATTGTTCTTAAACAGGAAAATAGGTTATATGCTCTACAAAATCCAATCCTAAATTCCCCTTCTAAAATGATGAAGAAGAAGTTATGAATGAACATCAACGTCTTATTGATGAAGATGAACATGTTGTATGTGTGAGTTAGCTAGTATGTCACCTGAATTTCAAAGGCAGCATGAGAATATGAATGTCTATACTATGATTATGCATCTCAAAGAATTGTTTGATGATGCCAATAGGAATGAGAGGTATAAGACCTCTAAGGAATTGTTTCGTTGTAAGATGAAAGAGGGTTCTTTAGTGAACACCCATGTTTTGAGAAATGAGACCAATTGGGTTTTGTCATGGACTATAAGTTAAGTGTTGACTTGGTTTTGCAATCATTACCCCAAAACTTTTCGCAATTTATTATGAACTATCACATGAACAAGTTGGATAGTACATTGCTAGAATTGCTTAATATGCAAAAAACTACTAAAGGAACCTTTAAGAAGGAAAAAGACCTAATTCTTCTAGTTTAGTCTTCTAAAATATCTAAGAAGAAGGATAAGAAGAATAAAGACATTGTCTCTAAAACACACAAACCTACTAGAGGCATCAAGAAAGACAAGGGCACTTGTCATCATTTTGATATGGAAGGATATTGAAGGAGGAATTGTAAGGAATACCTTGTAAGGGTGAAAGCAAAGAATCTTCATGATGCTTGTACTCTAGGTATTGATACAAACCAAGTCATCTCTGAATTTAGCTTTAAAATATTTGCTGACCTGTTTTATGAGATCGGATATATTTCTCAAACCGTACATCAAAACGAGCTGAAATTTTACAATGATATATTATATACATGAAAATATAATTTGGTAAACGTTTAGGTAAAATAGAGTTCAAGAATATATTATTGCATAGGGTCAAAATTACTAGACAAATCTTGTCATATCTGTCATTCTAGACCTTTATGTACTATTTGGAACATATCTAGAGTTACATGTAGAATTGGTTTACAATTCAAGTTGGTATGGAAACTAGACATATAAATATTTCCAACCATATATAGTAGGCCCATCAATTTAGACATACGGGAGAGAATGACGTGTTTGAAGTCAGGAATGAAAATCTGCCAAAAATTTGTAAGAATTAGAGATTTAGACTACATAGAGGAATTTTGGAATGAAGACTTTGTTTTTATTATTCTTAATTATTTATTTGTGAATTTTTTTTTTAATTTGGGTTTTTTTTTACCAATTAAACATTGTTTAGGGATTTATTTTATTCTTGGACTTTGTTAGTTGATTACTAGTTTATTCCATTAAGGTTAGTTAGAGGATACTATATTATGTTTTTTTAGCTGCAAATTTATATAGTAAGTTGGAGAATAAACGTGAGTTTTTCTTCTATTTGTTTGTGGCAAAATAATATTTCTTTGCAAAGACAAAGATCGTACACTAACTTATCGAAGATTAACTAGCATTGTGGCGTCATTCACATACTTAAGGTTCTTAGATATAAGGTTATCTCTAGGTCCAAATCTTTTTCCAATACCTTTGGTTTTTAGGTACAAGGTTACCTATGAGTCAAGGTTTTGTCAAACCTAATTTTTGGCTTTCTAGGTTGTTATCTATTTTGTTGGGGGTTGTTTGAACACGTGATCAAGAGGTTTACATCAGTTGCTATCGGAGTTAGGCTCCAAAACTCAGGTTATATCCTTTATTTTCTTCTTGTTAGTTTTGACTTCCTTAACTTTAGTAGTTTTTAATTCAGTTTTTTATTATTTTATGTCTAAAGCTTTGTAGTTTGCATCTAGGTTTTTTTTTTAAAAAAGGTTTAATTTTAGTTTGTTGCTGTCTCAGAATATATCAGTAGCAAAAAGAGTAAAAAAAAAAGAAAAAAAATATCCAAAAGTCACTTTTGTCGAATTTGCCACAAAACACAAAAAAAGGAAGAATTTAGACCAAACCAATTCAAACAATTCTCAAATCTTAAATAATGGTTCTAGGAGTCCTAATTGTACCCCATATAAAATTTGAGCTTATTTGGAGATCATTTTCTATAGTAAACAAGGTCGGGATTAAAACTTGTCGTAATAGATCAGATTCATATCAAAAGGGAATCTCAGGTAAAAAAATTCAGAAAATTATCTAATTTTATATATTGGGTTTCAAGGTTCTAATTGCACCCGTATAAAATTTGAGGTCATTTAGAGTTCTTTTCCTATAAGAACTAAATTCAGGATTGGAACTTGTCATCACGAGTCTAATTCGCATTAGTAATTCATTTTTTTTCTTACTGCTGTTATTTTTCAATTATGAAAATATAACATCATAATTGATATATTTAGGTGCCATCTAAATATTTTTTTTATATAACCTTTGCATCTTTTTTCTTTCGCATCTTTAAAAATATTCATTTTACGTACAAAATTGTTTGTTACTTGCGAAATCATAAACATAGTTTCGTATTTGCTTGTTTTCATATCTTTCTTGCTTCTTGAGTTATATTAACATATTTGGATACTCTACTATGACTGCTATATTTGGTGATGATTTTAGTTTCGCAAGTGTCGAAGAAATGTGAGATGAGAGGAAAAAGGCGTAGCGAATATATTTGAGTGAAAAGACTTCATTAGAGTGAAATAGAAGAGGAGGGTAAACATATGAGAGAGTAGGAAATGAATGAATATTTATTATCAACTAACCAATTTTCAAATTCAAAGATGTCGAAGGTAAGCAACAACAACAATATGGCAACACAGAGAAGAGACAATGAAATTGTAACTCAGTTACGCATTATGAATCAGCGAATGGATCAATGACCAATGAATTTGGAGATAAGTTGGATAAGTTAGAGAGGCAACGTGTTAATGATCATGGTAGGGTTTAAATTAGGTTTGAGCGAAAAGAATTTAATTTTATGAGGGCTATTAGACGAGTTAACACTAATGTGGATAAGTTTATGGTTGATAATGCGAACATAAGTGATGTTGATTTTGAAGATGTGTTTGTGAGATATAGGGAATATTTTGTACAGTGACATAATTTTCAGTTTAAAGGGGAAAATATGATGATAATTTTGGCCAGAGGGGTAATTTTAGGTATCAAGACTATAACACCGAGTTAGGTGGAGATTTGAGTATAATTAAGCTAAAAATACTAGCTTTTCAAGGGAAGAATGATCCTAAAGTATATTTAGAATGAGAGAAGAAGGTAGAGTTGATTTTTTAGTGTCACAATTATCCAAAACCCAAGAAAGTCAAGCTTGTTGTGATTGGTTTTACTAACTATGTCATTGTGTGGTGGGATCAATTAATGACAAATCATATGAGAAATTATGTAAGGCAAGTTGATACTTGGGATAAGATGAAATCCCTTATGAAGAGGAGATTTATGTCTAACCATTTTTATAGAGAATTGTATCAAAGGTTGCAAAGTTTGAGTCACGATACTAAGAGTGTTGATGAGTACTTTAAAGAGATGGAACTCGCTATGATTCGATCTAATCTTAAGGATGATAGATAGGCTAGTATGGTTAGATTCATGAATAGTTTTAATCATGATATAGCTCATATCGTGAAGTTGCATCATTATATAGAGTTAGAGGAAATGGTGCGTATAGCCATGAAGGTGGAGAAACAACTTCAACAAAAAGGTACCATTTAGCAAAGCCAACCATTAAGCCCTTTGAAACCTTAAAAACCCAATTAGAAAGCTAACACTAGGGGTGGTCCATTACAACAGAATGAGGAGGGCAAGGTCGAAAAACCTAAAGAGAAGAAAGACACATCGATCATTGTTAAAGGTAACAATATTACTCCTACTTCTCACAACCATGACAGTAAATGCTTTTGTTGTTTAGGTTTTGGTTATGTTGCTTCACAACGTTCAATCAAAAGAGTCATGATTATAAAAGCTAATAATGATGCTGAGACCAATGCGGTGGATAAATAAGAGAAGATGCCACCATTAGAGGATGTTGATGATGTTTGTGTTAAGTATCCGATTGAGGGAGAGACATTTATAGTGAGGAGAGTGACACGACCAAAAGATTGATGTCTTCTCCCAAGTGCAGGAGTGTCGAAGTAATAAATAACCCGGCAAGACCGGGGTCGAACCACAGGGAGGTTAATGTATAAATTATAAGCAACAATAATACAACAATAATACAATAATAATAGTAACAACAATAACAATAACAATAATAATAATAATAATACTAGTAGTAGTAATAGTAGTAGTAGTAGTAGTAGTAGTAGTAGTAATACTAATAATAGTAGTAGTAATACTAATAATAGTAATAGTAATAGTAGTAATAGTAATAATACCAATAATAATATTAATAATGACAATAATAAAGATTAATAAGAAGAAGAAGTTGATGAGAACTTTGAGATGAAAGATTAACGTAAGGATTAAACAATGATAACAACAAATGTCAAGGTTAGAGGATCCACTAATGGTATTTCAAACAAGTATAGTATAAACTCTTATTATTCAATTGGAAACCACACACAAAGGAGGTTCCAATCAGATTATAAATTGTTAACATGATTACATTAGTTATCTTATTTGAATAATGCTAATACTTGTAAATGTTGTCAGGCATTCATGATTATAACTTATGTTAACAACAAATCAAGTTACTTTCATAGCTCAGGTGTCGGTTATACCATACAGTATGGGCTATGAAAGTGCCAAGTATTTGTTGTACCAAGTGTTACACAACATAAATCTAGATTAACCATTTAACAAGCAAAGTAGTAAAAGTGAACAAGATAACAAATATAAAGCATGTTAGTATCCAACATTAAGGTCCATGTTAAGTTTATATTATACTTATTCTTACACCATTAGTGTACCCTTTTCACCTTGACATAATTAACTTAGCTACACATAATGAAAGAAAGAAACATAAATAAACAAGACAAGAACATAAATGAGAAAGAAGTTAACTAAGTAAAGAAAAGGAAATGAAAGGCATAAACAAGAGATTAATATAAACAAAACTTAAGTATTACAAAAGAGAGAGCAAGAGCATGATCTTGATCTGAACACCAAGATGCCTAAATACATGGCAAATGCCTCCTTTTATAGGCCAAAATTCAGAACTATTGATTTGTTGACTAATTGATGAATGGGTGGCCACATCTTGACTTGATGACAATTCTTATCTTCTTGTCTGCCAAACAGTCATTGATAAAGTCATAATTTGAACAGACTTTAATCATGAAAGTTCTAGAAAATTGTCTCATCTTTCTAGGGTAAAAATTTGAGATCATTTGGACTTCTAGAACTCGAGATATGGGCTGAACACTGAACAGTGTCTGGGCTGCAGGACAGATTCGGACTTCTTCGTTGTTGCTACAATTTGGACTTGAAAACGGCTTTGTTAAATCTTGGGCTCCTCATGAAAGTTGTAGGCCTATGTCTTACCTTTTCATCCATATAAAGTAGACCTAAATCCGAGATCTACAGCTCTAGATATGACCCGATTACCGAACAATGTTTCAGTTTGGACTGCACCAACGCCTCTTTTCTAAGTTTGGCCATCTCTTTGTCCTTTCAATTTCAGTACTTCAACTCATCAATCAGTTCTTTCATTTATGTGATAGACCTGCATTTAAGATGAACACTTACCATAAATTAAAGGCATCTTATATTATTAGATATGTTATTATAAAACATGCTTTAGTTAAGGAGTTATTAATACTTCAAGTACAAAATGATGATATAAAACCTTGATAAAAATGCACTTTTAAGTATTAATCAGAGAGCATTGAATATGTATGTCAATATGGATAATTTGAAAGGTCAGAAGGAGAACATATTCTGCATGAGATGACATGTTCATAATAAGGTATGTAGCTTAATTATAGATAGTGGTAGTTGCACTAATGTAGCTAGTACTGAATTGGTGAGAAAGTTAAACATGTATACTACCAAATATCTTATATCTTATAAGTTATAGTGGTTGAATGATGGTGGTAAAGTAAAAGTGAACAATCAGGTTTTGGTTCCTTTTTCTATTGGTAAATATTGTGATGAGGTGTTATGTAATGTTATGTCAATACAAACTAGTCACTTGTTGTTTGATAAACCATACCAATATATGATAGAGTGACAAATAGACATTCCTTTGAGATGAATGAAAGACCTATAACCCTTGCATCTTTAACACCTAAGCAAATATATGAAAAGCAACTAAAATTAAAGAAGGAGAAAATAATTGAAAAGGAGAGCTTGTATATCAAGGGGACCTTCTTTGCTAACAAGTTCTTCTTGGTTTTGATGAAGATGTTATTCTTTATCTTGAACTGATTTTTTACCTTAGAAGATATTTTCCATTATACAAATTCGAGGTCAAAAATTTTTTGAAGAAGGGGAGGATGATACGAACCAAGTCAGGTTCGAATTTGACCTTAAAATATCTGTTAGTCAGTTTTGCAAGATCAAACATGTCTCTCAAACTATACATCAGAACAAGCTAACATTTTATAGGGAGATACTAGACATATAAAACTATATTTTGGTAAATGTTTAGGTAAAATGGAGTTCAGGAACATATTATTGCAAAGGATCAAAGTTACTAGACAACTCTTGTCAAATCTGTCAAACTAACTATACCTTTATATATTGTTTAGGACATATCTTGAGCTATAAGTTGAATTTGTTTGCAATTCAAGTTGGTAGGGAAACTAGACATCTCAATATTTTCTATATAGTAGGCCCATTAATTCATACATACGAAAGAGAATGACGTGTTTGAAGAGCGTGTTTGGCAGTGTTGTTGCGGGTGCTTTTCAAATAACTTTTTGTGCCAAAATGCATGCTAATGATGTTTTTTCATTTTTTAAAAATCATTTTTGACATCAGCACATCAAAACGATCCAAAACGTACAAACCATATTAAATTTTAGCAAAAAAAAAAATTTCAAATTTTTTGGGAACGCAGCCGCAGCCGCGTTCCCAAACGGTACCGAAGTCATAAATGAAAATCTGCCAAGAATGTGCAAAAATTAAAGATTCGGACTATATGAAGGAATTTTGGCATGAAGAATTTGTTTTTATTATCCTATTTTATTTATTTATTTATTTTTGAATAATTATTTTTAATTTGGATTTGTTCTGGCCCATTAGACATTGTTTATGGGTTTATTTTATTATTAGACTCATTTTAATTGATAATTAGTTTAGGCTCATTAGCTTGCAACCCAAAATGGATCTATTAGGGTTAGTTAGATGAGACTATATTATATTTCTTTAACTGAGATTTCAGCAGCAAGTTGGAGAAGAAACGCGAGTTTTCATTTTGTTTATTTATGACAAAAATAACCTTTCTTTGCAGGGACAAAGATCTTACACTAACTTATTGAAGGTTAATTGGCTTTGCGGCATCATTTGTATATTTAAGGTTCTTAGATACAAAGTTATCTCTGGTTCTAAGTCTTTTTCCAATACCTTTAGTTCTTAGATACAATATTACATCTAGATCAAGATTCTATCAAACCTGATTGTTAGCTTTCTAGGTTGTTATCTACTTCGTTGGGGGTTGCTTGATCATGTGATCAAGAGGTCCGCATTAGGTATGTTTATAATTTAAAACTATCTTACTACTTTGCATTGTAGTTCTTGGGTATTGGATACCGAATGTGATTTTTACATTTACAATTACATATAGAAACTAAAAAAAAAAGTTGAAGATTAGTCGAAGATAAAATGAACCTACAACTTAGTAATAAAGCAAGGGTTGTTGCTTTTGCCGTAAAAACTAGTTAGGCATTAGTTGTAGGAACTAGTTATTTTCTTTTCTTTTGTCTAATAGGCTAGTTGTAAGAATTAGTTATTTTATTTTGCCTTGATTCATATCCATGTGTCAACCTTTTATTATAAACACTTGTTATTTTTTATATCATTTAATTTAATTTAATTTAATTTTTTATATATATAAATAAAATAAGAATGACATATGAAAAATTTTGATCATAATTTTTTTGTTTTTATTTCTAGAATGTGGTTTGACATATTGCCTATGGGCAAATACAAATCCAAGATTTTACTATTAAAATAATATGAAGTATAAAGCCAAAAAGAATAATACGTAACACGGGTGTCTATATGTATGCATTTAAGTTAACAAATATTGAAATCGTTTTGTTTGATTTTGATTGTCTTAGCTAGAAGATTCCTTTAATTTTCAACAAACTTCATGCTCCAATCTGGACTTCCTCCGGTGTTTTATTTGGTCTATTATTGGCTTCTTCTTTTTTTAGGAAAAAAAAAACCTTTCTTTATACTAAAATATATTTGTATCACAAATTGATAAAACATTTATTTTTTTTAAATAAAAGGCACTAAGATTTAATTTTTAGATTAAGCAATTTATTCATTTTAAAATCAATAGTTGACTTGTCAAGATTTATTTGATTAGTCACCCAAGCTTTGTGCACATTAATTAGGTCAGCGACTCATTAATTAAGTTAATTCTCGAATTAAGCTTCGAGTCACCAGGCTTTTATATCGCGAAAGCATAGCACACTCACCCGTTACAATAAACTAGATTATTTGTGAATTGCATATAATTCCAAAACAAAATTTGCTTTCACTGAGGAAAATATTTATGGAAACTTGAGGAGAGCTTATATCTTGAATTTATTTTTTATTTATTGATAATATATTTGAGTTTTTGCAGAACCAATAAAAATTTATATGTTTATTAAATTTAAAATATATAAAATTAGTCATATTCCATGCAAATTAATCCAAACATTCATATTAATTAAAAAAAAAAAGGAGAGCATGAAACATAATCGGGTATTTCTACTTGTTAGAAGTGCCTTATTATCTCCAAGAGAGAGGTGTAAGTACCCAATATCACGACAGCAACACCAAGTAGCACTATGGTCCATAAGACCACCATCTCAAATCCAAATCGCTGATAAGTTCCAGAAATCTTCATGTAACATAAGGATGGAAGTATAATAGAAGCTGTCATACTTAAAAATGCTCCGACCAGCGACATGAGATCACCAAAGAAAGGGAGAGAGAGGGCTACAATGACATTGCTGATCACCAAAGCCGTACCGATGAAGAGGCTAAATGGCCTTTTCTTGCCGTTCATTGGAAGCCAACTTTTGGTAGCATTTACAATGGGAATGATCATCAGGGCGTACTTTGTTATGGGACTGACCAGTGTGGTGTATATTGTCAGTCTTGAGCTTAGCTTTTCGGTTGGAAGGTTTAAGGTTATCTGCGACTGAACGCTTGGTCCAAACATTAGGTAACCCATAACTGCCATTGATGCGTAGCTAAAGGAGCATAAAATAAAGCACAGAATCATGACCTGCAATTAAAGCAGCACTAGACGTTAACTTCAATGAACCTCAATCATGTAAAATCGTAAACATAGAAGCCAGTTTTATGAGGAAGTAGAATATTACAGAAATCAGTCATGATGGTTGCTTACGTTAGAGAACTGATGCTTGTTTTTCATAGAAGTGTAAAGGGTGGGGAAGACTGGATGTGCACAGTAACAGAAGGCATACAAGCTTACTGCAGTAGGGATTCCATGCCAATTCACCAACGTTCCCTTTTCCTTAAATCCAACCCCATCAAATGCACCAGTCCAAAAAATTGAGATGAGAACGATAGCTGAAGCTATAACCCCACTGGCAGAGATATAAGATAGAATGCTCATGTCATCCAACCAAACCGTAGGCAAAATGATAAGGGCCACAATTATAACAGAACTTTGTCTGCCACCTATTTCAAACCCTGCGACTTCAATCCCCATGTTAGGAAATAAATTTTGTAAATTATCCCCTTCAAGAATCAGGAATCCTGTTGAAACTAAATACAGTTCTGTGTACATGAGAACTGAAACCAAAATTCTTCCCTTCTTACCAAAAGCACGCTCGCCTATATCAGGATAAGTTCTGATATTTGAATCCAAATCCATACATCTTTGGATCAACAAGCCGGTGTAAAAGGCTGCAGTGGAGATGACACACAGAAGGATCAAGCTCAACCATCCTCCTGATGATAGTGCATAGGGAATTGAAAGGATTCCAACTCCTGAAAAATCAAACCGAGAACAAAATTGGTTAGAGTTTGAAGACTACAACAGATGCAGCGTGTATGTTGAAGAGCAGAACCTGACAAAGCATTGAGTCCGTGGAAAACAGTCTTGAAGGTAGATGTGGAGCCTGAACTTGTAAAACTGTAATTTGATTCCACATCTCTCAGTTTGCATCCTAGCATGTGTTGCTCCTTGTCAACAAGGAGAGGCACAGCCAACGATAATTCATCATGAGGCATGGTGTCCATGATATTGCAGACAGCTGAAAGAGAGAGAAAGCAAAATCAGCTGAAGGTTAGAATCTGCAACTTGAAAGAATTTTTTCTTTTCCTTTCTTTTAGAAAAGTTCAGCTAACAGCAGGTGTTACTCAATGTAAAGTTATACCTCCCAAGAAATAAATATTCTCTCTTTGCAAATCTCAATGGCTTCTAACTTACAAGGCCGCTATTACATATATATATATACACGCATTTTATAGTGTCAATTCCTAACGGTAATTCAAAAGTATTTTAAATGTGTCTATAATGAAATGAAATCCTTCAAACACATGAAACACGTCCCCTGTATAGTCCCGATCGAAGAACTGCAGCCTGTGGAGATTCAGTGTGACCTTTCCTGTCGGTGTGCTCTGAATAAGACTTTCTGACAGAAATTTCTTCATAGTGGATTTTACTGCTAGCTCCCCACTTTCGGCGTGATTTTTCATCTCGGATTAGAATAATTATCTAATGTTAATGTCAAGCAAACACACCATACTGAAAAATCAAGCTGAAACTTTGCAAACAAAGCAGAAACGTAAACCAGATAAATTTTCACATATTTTCGTACGCAAAAGTCCTGTCAACAGTAGTTTGTTGTTACTAGACTAACACCTACTCATAAACCCATGATTAGAAAGTCATGTTTTCTGAAAGATAATAATTAAAATATAGGACTATACAGTCTATACTCTCTTAGCAGATTAATGAGCATTCATTGATTTCATGTGCAAATGTTTTCCCCGTACCCACGGCCACGGGGTGTTTGGAATTCTAGTTTACTTTTTAAAATAGTTTTTTATATTAAAACATAATCAGAAACTATATCACTTCATCTCCATAGAGATGAGAGGGGACCATACTTCTAATAGCATTAAATTTGGGTGGTCTTAAATCCCTTCCTCAAGTTGTCGGAATGTAACAGGTAAATATATCCTTAGCTTCGGCCTGCTATAGGGGAGGTGGGGATCCCTCTAAATGTATGTGGTGGTAATGGAAGTAATGGGTTCAGCCCATCTTTATACCCTTTTTTTTCAACAAAAAAAAAAATTCATGAAATGGAATATTCATTGATAAATGGAGTACAATTTATGCATCATCCACCGTCGAATACTCTTTCTTCCGAAGGTTATGAATCACGTACCGTCCACCAGTGACATAACCATTGCCTTGAATTTAAGGTGTTTAGATAATTTCCAAGTAGCTGACTTAGTACCTTACCAGAATTTAGGCAATTGTTCAGCATGGTGTGTGTGGCTGACTGGTCAATAATATAATCACCAAGCTTCTAGACTAGGTGAGGTCCAAGATTAGCCAACTAAAGCTAACAGTGATTATATTACCAACAAGCTCGGTCTCTTGTACTACGATGTTTCACAATCCTCATGAATTAAGGTTTTTTTTTTTTTTAGTGTGAATAATCATATGTTCATGTGCTTAAAAAATAGATAATTAATGGTAAAAGATGTAATAACACCTGTAAAAGAATTTTTTTGATGGAGTTTGGGAATACTGGGATCATAAAATTAGTTATTTTTTAAGAGATTGCAATAAATAAAAAATATATATACTTTAAATTCTAAGAACAAAAATATTTATTTTTGTTTTGGTATGCTAAATGCTCTGAGATTTAAAAGTATGAATACTTAAATAATAAAAATTATAAATTCTATAACTGAATAATTCATGTGATATTTATAGTCCTTGAACCTTGCCGTTTTAATAGAGTGAAGAGGTTAGAGAGTTATTTCCTCTTAATAATATTAATAACAGATAAATATCTCTTATATAATATTAAAAGAGAAATAAATATCCCTTATAAAATATTAATGACAATGAAAATATATATAGTAATCTCTTAGAAAAATTTTATACACATAGGATGTACGGAAATAAATATTTTTGATATTAATATTTTATATTAAAATCATAAAAATAAACATACAGAGTATTATAAGCATGATTGAAGCTCTTAACCATGTTTAGGGATGTTAGTTTTTAAAGCGAGTTAGACCTATATTATCCTAGATATTTTATTAAACTTAAAATTATGTAGTATAAATATAAACTCCACCTACTGGGTCATGGCTAAACCTTTATACCTTCTAAAAAAAATTAAAATTTTTCACAAAGTTCCAAAAATATTGATTGAAAAGTTCCCAAAGTATTGATTCATCTAGTATATATTCATTGTTACAAGCACTAAAAAGATGAATTGAAACCATAACCGTATGAGGACAAGGTGTAGATAAAATATACAGGATTTAGGAGGTGTTGATGTGGAATATTTAAGGGGAAAAAAAAAAACGAATTTAAGTTTCGAATATGAAATCCGGATCGGTCTTCAACTATCAAGCATCACATCAAAAATGTGACAAACGTTAACCTATCTTACTTTTGAATCGACGGGTAAATGGTACAAAGCTATTGAAGTTGTTTTCCGAGTATGACAACTTAAGCATTTATTGTTTTTAAAAGCGTTTTTATTTTAAAAAAATATTAAATTAATATTTTTTTTATTATAATATGCTAATACTCATGTATCACAATATTAAAAACACAATTAAATAATAAAAAATTAGTTAATAATTGATAAAAATATTTTAACGTGATTTAACAAACAATTTGGGATTCGACAACATCAAATTCTGTCAAGAGATCATCTTCAAAAATGTATAGAAATCCAAGCAGAACTTCTCTTCCTGTGCTAGTTGTGCTATGCGTGATAGAAAAGGAAAGGAAAAAAAGAACCCTACCGTACGTGATGTGACATCGCTATGGACTTGACGCAAGCAATAAATTTCGATCCACAGAGGATGTCTCAGTACATTATTAAAAATAAATTATGTATTGAACAAATATTGATTGGTTGATTGATTGATTGATTGATTGATCGATCACGAAAGAAAGAGTCTTGATTGGGTTGATCGTTGTTTAAATGGTTTCCTCTACATGGATTGTTTGGTTTTGCTTCGCTCCAAGAATTAGAAGGACAAACTCATCACGGGGTGTTGTCGTGGTTGATGTGCTGTGATCGATGTGTGAACGCCTTTATATGAAGGATAGGAACCCTAAAATGAGTCAATAAAATTTCAAAAAGAAAATACAGAAATATACCATAATTAAACATTTGCTACATTTCACACTTCCGAATTGTGTTGCCTAACATTTGGTATCACCAAGCCTCAATTTTTATTTTTATTTTCAAATCTTATCCAATTAGTCTCTAGGAGACTCTAACTATAAAAAATTCTCAAATTAGTCTTATGTATTTTACAAATGTATTGTAATTGGGCCCACTAGAACTACTAATAGATTCTTTGGTATGGTCTAGATTATGTCATGTATTTTACAAACGCAATCATAATTATAATTTGTCTAATTATTCTGAACTTCTTCAATATATAATACAAGACTGAAATAGCCTTCATCTAAAATAGACTGAAATAGATAGCAATTATATCTAACAAATGCATTTTTTTCAAGAAATAACATAAACAAGAATATATAAAATATTTTAAATTAATTACATGCATTATTAATTAATGAAGAATGATAGGTTTAATGTAAAATTACAAACCTAACAAAAGAAGATCAATAGCTAAGTTACATACATATTTAATATTAGTTCAATTTACATATCAAGCATAGCCATAAAATTATCTTACAAAAGGAATTTAGCAAATCCATATTTACATCATCATTGTATAAACAAAAAGAAAACCTATAACATATTGCTTTATTCGAGTCTTTGATGAACCTATAGTCAATGTTTATGCAACATAAGTATACAATTCAACAAATAACATAATAGAACATATACACATTATTTTTTTTATTTCATCATTCCAAAATCAACATTTTAAACACAAATGTATAGTCTCTTTCCATATATCAATTATTTGATTTCACCTAAATGATCCATTAATAACCTAGCAAGTCAGTTGCACTGATGCAACTAGCTCCATTTAGAGCAACTAGTCAAATCATTTATCCCGACAGTCAATTACACTGACACCACTAGGTTCACTTCAGGCAACTAGTTAAATCAATACTTTATTGATAGGAACATTTCAACAGATAAATAAGCATTTCAAGAATTTACAGTGTTAATTAAAATATATAAAACTTCAAAGCAGAAAAAGGTGTTGGACACCTACTTAAAGCTTGTGCACAAGTTGTTGCTCCCTGCTGTTGTCATGTCCCGACAACTTCCCATATACCATTAGGGATACATTTATCATAAACAATTCAATCCATCATAAGAATTTCTTTCCAAATTCTTAGTCAACCAATATTCTCAAACATTTAACAAGGAAAACCCTTAAAATTCAATGCACATGCACACTTCCTAGGTTCATATTCGTTCTCATAAGTTCAATTATTAAAACCCTTATTTCAATAGCATTAAAAGAGCACATACAATAACTTTAGGTCCTTCCCCCCTCTACAAGGAGTTTTTGGTTGAATGGCTCTCCTTGGCAACCATAGGTTGCCCTAGGGTTTCCCTTTATGGAACCCATTTCATTATAACTGGCACATATCTTATCACATATTTAAACACTTAGAACAAAAGTCCACCCCTTTTCTCTTTAGGTTGGCTGAAACTTCAAAGGTTAATTCCTTGAATTTCTATTCTAATTTCTTATCTTTGTTTCTTATTCCAATCACTTAAACACATCATATATTCACAATTCAACACAATCATCATGGAAGTTTGAAACAACTCATTTCCCTCCTACCCTTACTTTGGTTGAAATCATCATTTTAAAAACCAAAGGATCCCTTTTAAAATTTCATACAATTTTCTTAATACATAATCTTAAACATGTTATATTATAACACAATCAAACACAATATTCACATCAATTTGAATTAAGCAATCCAAACTCTCTTTAATTTTTTGTGTTAATTTCATAGTACTCACTCATTTTACACTTTACTTAACATAATGTATTCCAATTATCACAACAATTAAACAACAAAACCAATTCTCCTTTTTCTTAGTTGTCATAACCTAACTTTAGGTTTCTACCAAAATTACTTTTTTCTTTTAAAATTTAAAACAAAAAATAAAAAAAGACTGACAACTTGGAAAAAGTAGACTGAGAAGGTTTTCAAATGAATGGAGAAACCAAATTGAGATTTTGAACAAAAATTAGAAACCCAACAAAGCCAAATGAAATGATTATTGGATGAATTTGCATAAAAATTAAGTCTAAGAACTTAATTAAAATTTTAATAAGCCAAATTGATTTAATTAAATTTAAAAATTATTTAGGGTCAAATTAAAATAATTAATTAAGTGCAATAATTAAGGACTTAATTGATGAAAAATTTAGTTTGAAAGCTTAATTTGGGATTAATTGAGAAGATTAAAATTTTAAAGGACCAGATTTAATTTTTTCAAAACTCAATTGAAAGAAAACAAGGACAAAATTACAAGAAAATCAAATTGGAGGTCAATTAAAGGCCAAATTAAAGAAATTTAGAACCAAGAATTTTGTTTGCAGAAGGCGTGTGAATTCGAGGACCCAATTGAACTAAAAATAGGGGTGAAAATTGAAGGAATTAGAAGTTTTAGGTCAATTAAAGATGAGATTGAAAATATCCAAGACCGGGGACCAAGATGAAAAAGGCACTAAACTTAGAATCATTTAAAAAATTGGTAGAGGTGGAATTGAATTGATTCTTAGAATCAAAATTCAATTGAAGATTTAATTGATTAAATTATAAAAAAAAAGTTAATGACCTAATTTAGATCAAAAAACCAAAAAAAAAAAAAAACACTTGGTGCGTTTTAATGTTGTTTTGACCAAAACGGCATGTTTTGGATCAAAACTACAATGTTTTGGTCAACAAAAGTAAAAATATGTAGGGCACTATTTCGTCCCCTACCTTTATGTCATAAAAGTTGCCTATGAAACCATTTTTGGAGTCCATTTAATGCTCCATTTTTCCTCTAAAAAGGATTAAAAAAAAACACATCATTTTTACCCACTGACATTATATTCCACCCTCGTTCCTTTCTTTGCTGATTTGCAACTCTGTAGTTGCTGCAATAAACAACCAAAATCTCTGACCTGACCGGCTTTGCAATCTGGTTTTGTAGTACCAGGTTGTTCGTTTGTGGCCAACAGTTAAAATGATTATCAAGAAAATCTATAGCCATAAACAATGCCTAAGAAACACCTCGTGTCCTTCTTCCATCTCCTATAAATATGGATGAATTTCATGTGGAAGGGGAGATGGAGGAGGGAGCCAAAGTAAGCCCCCACACTAGCTTGTAAAGAAAAAAATAATCAACACAGCCCTTCTCTTTGCTCCAACTCCACTATCTAAAAACATTAACCAAAATCAAGTCTGATCCAACCTCAACACCACATTTTCTAGCCTCTTTCATTGCCTTTTTCACCATCCTTCACCCAAAATGCAAACTAAAACCATCAACCCAGCCAACACCACCGTGAGAAACCATAAGCTCCTCAATGTTTGGACCAACTTAGGCAACATCATCATGGACTACAGTAGTTTCACCATCAAACATTGTCACTCACAATAAAGCAACTAACCCACAACATAGCTCCCCCAATGCAATGACCATGACTTTATTTCTCCTTTTCTTGTGCAACTTCTCAGCCAGAACATCTCCACTGTAGACCATCAGCAGCTCCACCTTCGACTACTATCACTAACAACTTAACCACCAACTAAGGACCAACACCCCTACGACAGGTACCCTTTCTTCTCCCTTCCTTTTATGTATTTCATATTTTATGATAATATACAGAACGTGAATGTAAATACATAAAACAAGATCACTAGGTTGGGTTAGTGACCAAGTTGTATGGCCTGGACTAAGCCCAACCCGCATGGTTAGGCTTGGTCTAGCCCATTTAAGAAGCAAAAAAAAAGAAGTTTGTTGGGCTATTTCTCAACCCAACAAATCAGGTTAGGCTGAGCTTGAGCCTAGCTTGTATATGTGGGCTTGAACCTCGGGCCTAATAGGTTTAGCCCATGTGGTTGGGCTAAGCTCAACCTAGATTTAAGGACATGTTTGGCTCACCTATTTTTTTTCTTAAAATCTAAGGCCTTGTTTAGGTCTTTAAGACGTGTTTGTCAAACACGTCCTTAAGGCATTTTAATGCCTCTAATTTTAGGCTAAGGGCATGTTTGACAAACATGCCCTAAGACATTTCCCTTTAGTTTTAATTTGTCTTTAATTATTTGTGTGTATAGACATATAGACCTAAAGAAAATTTTGAAAATTATAAGAAAATTCAGGGATCATTTTGGAATTATTTGTTAGTCTCTTGCATATATTCCCAATGAATTTGCATAATATCAAGTTGTAGACTTACACTGTACGATATGGACCTGGTATTAAAAATACCTGATTTTTCTACTAAAATTTTAAAAAATAATCAAAAATTAAAAAACAATTCATTTGTTTTAACTTTAAAATTTCATTTAATATTGGGCTATAGACATACATTGTAAAATACAGACCCAAAATTAAAAATACCTGATTTTTCTTTAAAATTTAAAAAAAATAAAAAATTCTTCACTTTAAAAACACAAAAAAAGTATGTTCTTTTTTTTCCATGCATACAACCAAATTCTAGAAAACTTCATGCATATTTTTATGAAAAATAAAATTGTATTTTCATACTTAAAAACACAATCAGATAGTAAATATCATAACCAATTTATGATTATCCATTAGGATTTAGCTAAAATTTCAAAATTCCTGTAATAATTAATATGTTTAGTTAATATTCAAAGTTTAGGATTTAGTTGTAGACTTTAATATTTTAGAGTATAAAATTTAAGTATAAAGTATACCCTCATATATTAAAGATACAAAAATAAAAAAAATAAATGTGATGTTAAAATTAGAGACTTTAAAACGGTTAGAATTAAAGACTTCCTCAAGAAAAGTTATCTACCCTGAACCTTAGATGAAAGTAACAAATAGAAAAATGACTTAGATTAACAATCTATTAACAATACAACTTATCTTAAGTAGGGTGCACTAGGAGTAATGTATCTTCTCCTTACAGAATTAGTCTCCATACCCAAACTTTTGTAGACCATAGGTTTTCTAGTGACCATGATACTAGGTGGCAACTCCCTCAAATCTAATTTTATAATTAAACTCAAAACCCCTTTAATTGCATAAGACAGCTCTATCATTTTGACATCATGCATGTCAAGACATTAGTTACTACAAATTTGAACTTTCTTACTAAGTTGGAAACAAAAACTAAGTAATTCTCTAACCAAAGTTGACTATCCTTGTATAATTTAACAATTATAAGTTTTCATAAGTACCATATTTTCTAAACAAAAGTTTACATCTTTGCCTATTATAGTTTTATCTTTATTTATTTTTTATATATTTAAAAAAATCAATTTAAAAATGAACATAAAATTAACAAAAAGGGTAAATTTACGTGTGGATTTAAAACCATTGAGATGAAATAATAATTTTCAAAACAAAAACAAATGAATTATGTTAGGGCATAATGTTTAACAATAGGATTTAGTTATAATTAACATCTTTTTAATATTATGCGCCACCATAGCCATTAACGAGTGCAAACGAGTTCAAGTAGAGAAAAGTAGAGAAGGGCACATTGGACTCAAATTAACTTAATATATTCTATATACCCCGTCATCTAAAGATTATGACCCAATCTATTTTGGCTGTGATAAATATTATACATACTTTGGTAATGCTATATGTACTGATGCGTCATATTTTTTGCAATAAAAACTCCTAAAAAGGAGTATATTAAAATTGTGAAAAACTAAAGTCTTAATTTTTTAAAGATTAATAAGAGATGGCTGAAAGCCTACATAATAGAATAGTTTGTCCTATTTGATCAATAGCTAAAAATGAAATCATAAAATAGAAATGCAAAATATTAAGAAAATAGATAAATAAAAGAGATATAATTCAAAAACAAGAATAATCTTGGAAATATTTGTCAGTCAAATGACAAAACAAAATCTTGAAAATAGATCTTTGAAATAAAATTTGTCTTGATAACTTTTCCACCACGAGCTAGTTTGTGGGCCTTTTAATATGCTTTTAAATTGATAAGATTTGCGCTATTCAAACACCTTAATCAAAAGTTGTAACTCGTTAAAACAGTAATATGCATTTGATCTATTGAATTGTCTTCTTGGATCCATGAACTTATTACTTCTATGTCACTACTAAAAAATTGGTAAATAACAATGAAATTACCAATAAAAAAAATTGTGTTGGTAATGTCCAATGAAAATAGTGATGGGTAATTTCTATAATATTGATGAAGTTAACAATGAAGTTTATATTGTCGGTAATTATCGAAAGAATTGATGACAGAATAAAATAAAATAAAAATAAATAAATATTATGTTGACAACAATGTTGGCAATATGATACATTATTATATTCCTATAGAAATATCCCGTCACTATATATTTTCCATCGAAAATTCTATTGGCAACTTTAAATGTATAATAACCGACAACAAGCCCTCCCCCCTTTCTTCTTCCTCTATTTCACAACAAAAACAACACCCTTCCCTCTCTTTTGTCACAAATCTAGACCCTATACTCACAAATCGAGTCACCTCAACACTCAATAGTGTTAGCATCCCTATCTTGGTTTAATTTTTTCTGAAGATTCACTATGCCAAATAAGCAAACCTACCCATTTTTTTATTGAATCCATTTATGTTTTAGGTTAATTTATTGAATTGTTTTGTAGTATTTTTAGTTTTCTTGTATATTTATGTGTTTTACAGCTTTTCCCTATAAATCTTGTTGTATAAATATATGATTTGTATGTACATTAGGGTTTGTTTGGGATTTTAAGGAAATTACATTTGTATACAAATTGATGAAATTGAGTTTGATTTTGTAACTTAGGTGTATTATAATGGAAGAAATTGTGGGCTATTTAATGGGTATTAATCATATTTTATCAATTTTATTTCAAGTTAAAAATTTAGGTAAATTTGGAGAAAAATAAATTTTTTTAATTAATAATAATTAAAAGGTATTCATTTAGATTAAATAAGTTTGAATTTAACAAATGAGAGATATGTAGTAGGACACCAACAAATTGTTGTTAATATGATTTTTTAGTTCATATTTTGACATAACATTGAATTTATGTAGAAATGATAATGGATTATAGGATTATGAATTCATTTTCAATAAAAAAAATGTAGAATTTTGAGTTGATGGTCACATTATTAATAAATATTATCATCAATATTCTATATATAGGTTTTGTAAGTAATGGATGATCATCCATTCTTGAATGTATCAAGATTCATCTAACCTAGAAGTTGTGTCCAAGTTGCTAAAGATGATAACAACGAAGTAACTAGGTGAGATGACGTATTTCAAATGGATGAGTTAGTTCATCTATCAACTGAGTTAGAAAATAAAAATTTCCATGCCATTGAGAATACTTATATTGATGTTGACGAGTTAAATGATATATTGAGTACTAGTGAACATACTAAAGTAGATAAAGATGATGAGATCAACTAGCTTCAATTCAACAAAGAAGATGATGGACATGCCAATGATTAAAATGAAGAGGATGAGGATTCTAATTAAAAAAATATTCAATTGATGGAGATGTGAGACATCAATGTGTAATAAAATTGACATTAAGTATTTAACACATTTATTGGTGATTTATGATGCATTATATTTTGCATATTTTTCAAGTGTTTATTGTTATCATTGTAGTTTTAATATGTTGTTGTTGAATATCCTTGGTGGTGTGATTATTTTATATTTAGATTGGCTAAGGGTTTATAACAACAAACCAAAGAATTGATTATTTGACTAGTATCCGTGAGATATTAGAGGCATCAATGTGATACACTAATGACCGAGATTGATGATTTGACTAGTATCTATAAGATACTAAAGGTGTCAGTGTGATACACTAATGATTAGGATTGTGAAATTTACTAGTATCCATTAGACACTAAAGGCATCAGTGTGATTCACTGATGACTGGGATATTGGAATTAACTAGTAAATGTGAGATACTAGAGGCGTCAATGTGATACACTGATGACTAGGATAGTGGAATTGACTAGTATCCGAGGGATACTAGAGGTGTCAGTGTGATGCACTGATGATCGAGATTGTGGATTTGACTAGTTTCTATAGGATACTAGAGGCGTTAGTACGAGGCACTATGATCAGGATTTTCAACAATGGTATTAAAATGAAGGTTTGGATTGGAGAATCTGCTTAATGTCTTATGTAACTGTATTGTAGAAGTATTGGAAAAACTATTTCAATAGTAAGATATACTTGAACTTTCTTGATTGAGTGTATTGAAATAATATGAAATTGTATTCCTAAATGCTCATTTATTGAGGATTAGCTTTCATATTTCTTGAAAGTGAAAAGTGTATTGGTGTAAGAGCAGGTAAAGAAAACAGGCAAAATTAAAAGCAAAATGCATGATCTTATTGATAATTGAGAAAGAGGCTCAACAAAAAACACCTTATACCAATATCTTGAACCATGATTATTGGCAAGGTAACACACATTTATTCAAACAAAGCATGTAAATAAGCACACTATGATAGTTACTTTTTGAAAACCATTAGGACTTCTTGGATCTCCTAATTGTTCAGCTCATCCCCTTCAGCTAACCTTCTCACATATTATATTAGGGCATCTTCCATGATATTAATAGCCAATTGGGGTATCATTTTATGAGTGTCCGTTCTAGCTTCAAAGTCTCATCTTGATCTTCCTCTTTAAATCCTTCCAAAAAGTTATTAGTAACATCATTAACTTCTTCCTTAAACTTTTCAATTCATCTTCGGTCCTTATCACATAAGCAGGTCATGGAAATGTCACATGAATAGGTAAGATTTCTATCCTATCTTCATTAGGCTTTATTCCCGTGATTTGGGCTAATTGTTTTTCCTTCTTAATCATAGCTACTTTTTTGTAATCTTTCATTCTTGGCTTAAACCCTAAGCCAAACCTTTGATGAGCACATTTTATTTTCAATATATTGATTCTTTCAAGTATTCTTGTGGTTAGGTCATATTGGAATAGCAACACGTGTTTCAAAAAACATCAGTATTGACCCGGTGGACCTGAATTTGATGGAAACATGGTGATTGACCTGAGAAAATATATTTTTGAATTTTAAACTTTTCTTAATTTTTTGGATTTTCTTTTTTTTAATAAAAATGGAAATAAAATAAAATATGAGAAATTTTTGAGAACCCAAAATTAGGTTATTACACTTATAGTTAATCTATTGTTTTTTAAATTTAAAAAACTAATTAGTTTATGAAATTGATTATAAGGGAAAGTTTTACTAGGATGGAGAGTGTGGAAAAACCACAATGCAATTAGGTAAGTTGTAACATGTCAAATTTATCTTTATTTTTAAATTGTAATATTTTTTTATCTTATTTATGTGTAATGACTTTTTAAACTAGGTTGTATCATTTGTGGTATGATGCCAACAAGTATATAAAGGGCAAAGCCGATTCCGATGATGAGATATTATGAAAATATTATAGATCGAGTAACATCATGGAGAGTAATTGGGAATATTTTCAAGAATTTATGGCATTGGATGGTTTTCGAAGGTGCTTACGTTCTGGGTCTCAAAAGAGAAACAAAGAGACTCATGATTCTATAAGCACGCACATTGGTGGATCACTTCCTTTTGTGAACCATGGAAAGTGTCTAGTAATACCTTGTTACACTTTTTTAGTATTTTTCTTCGAATGTTAATTTAGTGTTTATTTATGAGAATTTTTAACAAAAGATTTATTTTGTAGGCTACACAACTTGGCGCAAAGCAACTCTGATGAAGTTATATGTGGAAATACTTATAAGAAAAGAGGATATGGTAAAAGGGCATAACAGTTTATCTATAGAAGAGCTGAAGCGTTCATTGTAAGTAATGTTTGAAAAGTTATAATAGGTTTGACCCTTTTTTTAGATTTTTGACCTGGATTTTGGAATTTGACTTTTTTTTTTTAGGAAGCATATAACACTGACATGCGTATGAAACATGAAAAGGACACTTCAACCCATCCAGAATTAATACGATACTAGTCGACCCCATATGAATCGGGTTTACAATATATTTATGACTACAGTTCGGAATATGTGAGCGGGGTAAAGTTTTTCAAATGTAAGCTCCCCACAATTCGACTCAAGCTAGCCATTATCGACTATTCAGGAGATGGTCTGAGAATAAGTTGATGAACAGTCGTCTATTCTGAAGGTTGATATGGAGGCAAAGTATGAAGAACAAAATAGAATGCAATGACAGCAAATACATGCATTCATGTCGGCATATTATCCTCCCTTTCTTGGACATCCTAGACCTCCCGATTCAGGATTTGTTTTTCCTCCCCCTCCACCTTTAGCTCCATCTTGTTAGCAATTTTTTATGTATATAATTAAGATATTTGTATTGACTTTTAAATTAGTATTATATAGTTTTGTTGGTCAAATTTGTTGTTTGTTGTTGTGATTTTAGGTTTAAAAAAATGAAATTAAGATTATAATAAATGAACATGAAAAAAAAACACTTTCTAAAATACCGACAAAATCAACGATGAATATAAAAGGTTTAGTTGGTTAATCCATCAAAACTATCAAAACTAATTTTATCAAAGAGTTACATAATGTTTTTGAGTTTTTGGACTCTATGATGGAATTCCTAATGGAAAACTATATCGATAAGTTCATTGGTGATGTTGTTGGCGAGATTCAGATCATGACAGACAACATCACTAACAACATATTTCATTTATAATTATTATCCCAATAGATTTTTCAACAAGCGTAAGAATACACTGCCTTTTTTTAGCTAGAAAATTATGTCGGCAATTCCATCAATATAATAGGTTCTCAACAAAGTCACTAACAAAACTAAAATCACTAATAAGAACTTAACTAACGATATTATTTCGTTAAAAAGTTAAGATACCGATGGAATATCAAGTATAAATGCTAACAAATTATTCCATCAACATTTAGCGATTTTTTGGTGGTGTGTCACATGTACCATAACAACAATACACAAGCAGGTGGAGAACCTTGAACTTCTTAAGAATGCCTTAACCCAACTATATAATATGTGTGTTTGAGATGCAAGTTAACTCCATAGGCAAAATAAGAATTAAGGTTTTTCTTTTCTTTTTGCTATTTTGCTTACCTTGGGATGTTTATACTTTTGGTGGTACGAATATTTTAAGAGAGAAGAAGAGATCACCTCTTTTATGAACTTTAAAAGCTTATCTATTCGCATCGGTTTATTTCCCACACCACGCACGATTGTATGCAATTTTAGAAAAAGGGTTGTGCAATGTGTTAGAGAACTGTAAACTGTGTCTATTAAAAATCTGCATCTCAAGTGACTATTAAAGATGCTCAACTATACATACTCAAATTTTTTGCATATGCACTCTTGATAGATGACATGTACATAAATACATACATACTCAATTTACTTAAAAGATGATACGAGGATGAGTTACCAATTAGAAAACCAGCAAAATCATGCTTTCAAACGCAGCACCTTGTACTTTTGTGCCAACCCAAATTCAATATTTTATGCATAATTAAATCTATCATCAGATGTCGGCAACCGAACCACTTCGGTCATCTACTTTGAGGTATTGGAATAGAATTAAACATCAAACATTTTTTATTATGATTGTAGAAGGCATTCTATATCAACTTATTTATGAATTAATATTAAATTTTCTCTTCAAATAATTTGAAATATACATTCTTTGATTTGGTATATTCAAAGAAATTTAATAAATTATCCTGAGTATTAATTCTAAAATTTGAAACTAGAAAGTTCAATGTTCTTTTTAACTTGATATATATCCTCAATATATCAAACTAGTGCATTGCTCACACATTAGCATGCGGGTGTTTGCTTCTTTTTTATATATTTAAATGGTAAAAATTCATTGCTCTCTTTTGTTCCTATTTTTTAATTTCCCCTTGGTAAACAACACTAATGTTTTCTTTTCTTTTCTTTTTATGGAGGAGCAATATATTCATTGATATGAAATTTTTTTTTTTTTTTTTTGACATGGCCCTAAGTTTAGAAGCTTAAAAAAGCTAATAAGACGCAACTTGATATTATTGTGAGTAAGCTTTCTTTAAATTTTGTTCTCCGTACTTTACCCCGTACCTGTATAGGCTTTTGATATGTTTTCCATCTTACGGTGTTCAAATTATCTTGTTTTTATAATTTCAAGAATTTAATTTCTTAAGTTATGAATATACATTAAGAATATTTATTCATTTAAGCCAATGTCTTTAAAGCCCGTGCTTACTTTTTTTATTTTTAGATTAACATGGGTGTTCGGGTCAATTTGCGCATATCTCAACTAATCTCACAGGTCTTGAAGTTAACGACCATGTAAGCCTTCAATGACCCTGAGATTTGTGGGACTCGAACTAGTGACCTCTGTGGAACAAATCCAAAGTCTGACCAGTTAAGTTACACCCCTCAGAATTAACGCTCCTTCTTAATATACGTTGTGATAGATTTGAGTCCATCAACTTGGATCAATATTTTTGTATGCCCTCGTACGTACCACATCTCTCTTCCCCCTCCTATTTGCTCCTAGGAATTAAGGGGAATAGGGCGCCAGTAGTTACTGGCCCGGGGCCTATATCTAGATTAGAGGAATTAAATCGAGGGAAAAAAAGGAGCTGCGGATACGGACAAGTCCGATCAGAACTACTACGCAACCTTCAATGACTCTAACTAAAAACCTTGATGAATTAGATTAGAAAGGAGAGAAAGAGAAAAGGAAGAAGAAAAGAAATTATCCTAAGGAAATGAAACTAATAACAAATAGGATAATTGAGAGAAAGAACAACTTAAAGCTCATAGCATGCTAGCCGCCCTAGCTACTAGAGCGCTTAGCTAACAACTCTTGGCTTAGAAAGAATAGCTCCTAGGGCAAAACTTATTGAAAACTAAAGTCAAGTAAAAGAAAGGTTTAGATCAAGTACAGATGTTAAAGAAAGCCTGACTTTACTCCTTTCCAAAATAACTTTATTGTGGGCTTTAAGACCTTTTCTATTCATAAATGGAGAACCGGAAAGCATGAATTTCATTGACACTCTGGCATTCCTATCTATTCTATCATACCCATTGGTCCCTTCGCCGACTAGCTCGAAGGATTCAACCAATGGCTCCTGGTCTCCCTTGAGGAAAAAGAAAGCTTTTTTGGGCCTAAGGCATTGCCCCCCCCCCTCCGCGTGGCATTCCTATCTATTTTATCATACATATTATAGAATGTATAGCATGTATATATCAGAATAGGAAATTAATATAGGATTATTCCAATGTTGTAATCTCTACAGTTACTGTTGTGTTCTGTCGCCTATATATAAATAGGAAGGTTGGCTAAGGCATAACCTAACACATTCTATTATTCTCAACTTGGTATCAGAGCTCTAAAATAATTAAAACACTTTCCCCACAGTCTCCCCTTCAATGGAACAACCGCCAAATACATCTTTTTCTTCTACAACACTAGCAGTCCAACATTCTTCTCCGACAGTGCAGACTTCCTCTCCTGCAGCGACTCCTCTGCTCTCCTCTGCTGCCTCACCGTCTGGTTTCTCCTCTGCCATGGCTGGTGAACAACCCCTCTTCAACCCTCACAATACTCCCTTCTTGCAGCCTGCATCTGATGCAACTGTTGTCTCTACTGCCGCATGCATCATCTCCCTTTCTCACACTCATCATGTCATCTCTCTCAAATTAACATACACCAATTATTTATATTGGCGTATGCAGATGCTGTCGTATCTCCTAGGTCAAGGATTTTTTGGTTTTGTTGATGGCTCCAACACATGTCCATCTCCACATGTTCTTGCTGGAGATGATATCTCTCTTCAGGTAAATCCGCTCTTTCTTCATTGGAAACAACAGGACCAACTCATTCTGAGTGCTCTTCTTTCCTCCCTATCCATGGAAGTTTTGCATCTCGTTATTGGCTGCCAAAGCTCTTGTTCATCTTGGCACACTCTTGAGCGAGCTCTCGTTTCCACCTCCAACTCTCGTATTATACAACTTCATGGCTCTCTTCAGGATCTTCGACAGGGTGATAAATCAGTAACTCAATTTATACAAAAAGCTAAGGCCTTATTTAATGAATTGGCTGCTGCTAGTCGGTCAGTTTCTTTTGAAAATTTCAATTTATATGTGTTTTGTGGTCTTCTAGGAGAGTTTAAAAACTTAGTTACAAGTCTTATTACCAAGGCCGAACCTTTATCGTATGCCGATCTTCACAAACATCTCCTCGCGCATGAATTTCTTCACAAATCTTCAGCTGCCACACATGCTCCTCTGCTGCCCACACCCAGCACTCCACCATCAGCCCTTGTTGCGCAGCGCCAGACCTTTGGCAATTCTGGCCGCAGCAGGGGCCGCTTCAATGGTGGCTGGCGTCCCAACCAGTCCAGCAGCAGAGGCAACCGGTTTGCTAGCTCCAAACCTGATCACCGCAGCTTCCAAAACTCCTCCTTCGGTGACAGCCGACAAGGCTCATGGCAGGGCAATTGGCAGCGCAATAGGGGGCAGAATCCACGCTGCCAACTGTGTTAGAATTTCAACCATACAGCTCCTCACTGTCCTCAATTCCAACAGTAGGGTTATGGCCAATAGCCTACTACTATTCTGGTGCAGTGTAATCTCTCCTCAACCGGTTCTATTGACTGGTTTCCGGATACCGGTGCCAATCAACACGTCACACCTGACCTTGCCACCTTGACTACTTCAGAACCGTATCTTGGTAATGATAACTTGCATGTTGGTGATGGTAAGGGCCTCCATATATCTCATCTCATTCATACAAAAATATATACACAACATCGTTCTTTCACCTTATCTAATGTTCTTCATGTTCCTGCAATAACAAAACCTCAGCTCTCTGTTCAGAAATTTTGTCTTGATAATAATGTTTATTTTGAATTTCACCCTCGTGTGTTCTATGTCAAGGATCTCAACACCCATGAAGTCCTTCTCTCAGGTTAGAGCAAAGATGGTCTCTATGCCTTGACCAAGTATTTTGTCACGTTAGTTCCTCAAGCCTATTGGTCTCCCTGCACTTCTGCCTCTGCCGATTTATGGAATCGTCGACTAGGTCATTGACACGACCAAAAGATTAATGTCTTCTCCCAAGTGCAAGAGTGTCGAAATAATAAATAACCTGGCAAGACCGGGGTCGAACCACAGGGAGGTTAATTGTATAAATTATAAGCAGCAGCAACAACAACAACAACAACAACAATAATAATAATAATAATAATAATAATACTAGTAGTAGTAGTAGTAGTAGTAGTAGTAGTAGTAGTAGTAGTAATAATAGTAGTAGTAGTAGTAGTAGTAGTAGTAGTAGTAGTAGTAATAATATCAATAATACTATTAATAATGATAATAATAAAGATTAAGAAGAAGAAGAAGAAGAAGTTGATGAGAACTTGAGATGGAAGATTAACGTAAGGATTAAACAATGATAACAACAAATGTCAAGGTTAGAAGATCCACTAATGGTATTTCAAACAAGTATAGTATAAACTCTTATTATTCAATTGGAAACCACACACAAAGGAGGTTCCAATCAGATTACAAATTGTTAACATGATTACATTAGTTATCTTATTCGAATAATGCTAATACTTGTAAATGTTGTCAGGCATTCATGATTATAACTTATGTTAACAACAAATCAAGTTCCTTTCATAGCTCAGGTGTCAGTTATACCATATAGTATGGGCTATGAAAGTGTCAAGTATTTGTTGTACCAAGTGTTATACAACATAAATCTAGATTAACCATTTAACAAGCAAAGTATTAAAAGTGAACAAGATAACAAATATAAAGCATGTTAGTATC
>Ga0325411_1000298_pt1 | contig 50336 bp, 41 predicted proteins | sample PopdelMetagenome_13_FD_206181 | JGI IMG/M metagenome (GOLD analysis project Ga0325411, IMG submission 206181) | Populus deltoides microbial communities from Bellville, Georgia, United States - Xylem-PdIQD-R4 | ecosystem: Host-associated > Plants > Phyllosphere > Stem > Wood/Secondary xylem... | reverse complement strand
CATCTGTTGTTATCCATTTTTGGATTCCCACAAAACAAACAAAAAAAATGAAAATGAGAAAATACAAAAAAATATATCCAAAACTATTCGAAAGAAATCAAAAAATAATATGAGTGAGAAAAGGATGCTAGAATGCTGAAAAAAGGAAAGAAATTGATTGAGGAGATTCAAAAATACAAGAATTGAAATTTTGATAGTATATTTTTGACTGATAAGAGCCCTGGGACAAGGAAAATTCAATTGGAGAAAGAAAAGTTCAAAATTAGATGTTTATGGACTCAATTAAATTTTATCCAAGGTTTAATTGAATTTATGGAGGGTTTGATTGCAAGAAAAATGATTTTTAAGTCAATTTAGACTTTTATTAGAAGAAATTAAAGTTCTGGGGTCCAATTATAATTTTAAAGAGTTGACTTGGTCAAATTAGGGGCTTAATTGCATAATTCTTGAAGTTTGATGGCCAATTAGGGACTTGATTGAAACAATTCAAAACCAAGGACTAAATTGAAAAAGGTGCTAAAATCAAGGGATCCAATTACAATTCATTCGGGAGCTTGATTATAAATTGTCAGAACAACCAGGGGCCAAATCGGAAATATTCATTTGAATTATGAGACGACGTTGTTTCCTTAGACACTATTCATCACCATCTTCAAAGCAGCCATTTCAGCAGACAGGAACCGTTTTCAGTAACAAATGCCACAGATCATGGGAACGTTTCACAACTACTATTTCTCTACCATTACCACTGCAATAATGGTCTTGAACGTTTTCATTATAAAAAACACATGCAGTTTTGGCTATAAAATGGAGAACAGGGAGGAGCTGAAGGAGGAGGGAGAAAAAAAAAGAGAAAGAGGGGGAGAAGGACCCGATGGAAAGAAAAATAGTAGAGGGGGAACGTAAGGAAGAGAAAAAAAAACAAGATAAAGAGGGAGGGAGAGAGCTGAAGAAAAAAAAAGGCTCACGCCTCTGTACAGAGAGGAGAAGAGCCACCGTCGCCTCCCACAGCAACTCCACCGGCCAGCAACCTCCACCGCAGCACACATGACAACAGCACCATGAGAAACAGAAGAAGAAGACAGAAGCAAAGGAGAACAGAGCAGGAGAAAAAAATGCAGAGAAGAAGAATAAGAAAGGTCGACCACAGTCCAAGCCATTCTCCGATTATCAATCCCAAGCAACACTGCCTTTAGAGCCATCACAGCACACACGGCAACAGCACCGTGAGAAACAGAAGAAGAAAACATAAACAGAGGAGAACAGAGGAGAAGAAAAAAGCATAGAGGAGAAGAAGAAGAAAGGCTGACTACCATCCAAGCCATTCTCCAGTAAGCAATCGCCAGCAACACCGCTTGTAGAGCCACCGCAGGTCAGCCCTCTTCCCCTTCCCTTTCTTCTTCTTCTTCTTCTTCTTCACACCGGTCTCCACTGTTCACATAGCATGTGAACAGTGGAGAGCCACTGTTAATGGCTGGGCCAATTCTGGCCCAGCCAGCATAATTGGGCCGGCCCGGCCCATGTCAAAATAGTGAAGCCGGGTCTAGCCCAATCCAAAAAATTTTGGCAAATTTGTGATTTTCCCGAGTATTTCTCTATTGAGTTTTTCTGAATATTGGTTTGTGTTTATGTGTGTGTGTGTGTATATATATATAATATATATATTGTTTTCATACATACGGCCAAGTCTCTCAAAAATAAAAGAAAAAATCATTTTGTATTTTCATATAACAAAGAAAAGTTCAAAAATATGTATTAGCATGCATTTTAGTTTTAATAACCAGTTTATTAAAGTCACGAGAACTAGGCCAATATTTCAAAAATTTCAAAATAAATTATTTTGTTTTCTTTTAATATCTGGGATTACGACCTTATATGTAAGACGTATTCCGGATATTAAATTCTTTTGTTGATGTTAGAACGATTAGGTTTTACCCGATAAGATAAGGATCTCTTTACTGAAGAGAACTTTTCTTCAACCATAGACGGACCAACAATTAGAAAACACAACAAGACCTTAGATTTTATCAGACAATAAAACAATGTTGCTTACCATAGGTAGGGCGTATTTGGGATGCTAATACCTTTTCTTTACGCAACTAGTCCCCGTACCCGATCTCTGAGACCAGTTAGGGTTCCTAGTGACCAAAATACTAGGTTGTGACTCCCATTCCATTTTTCCACTAATAAAAGACAAGAATTCTTTATCTCCCCACATTTTCCAGATTTGCCACATTAGATACTAATTTGAGAGTGGACGTTCTCGCCGCCACGCCGCACACGTGCGACAAAATAGACGATAATAAAGTCAAGTTAAATTAAAAAGGAAAAGAAAAAAAAAAGACACCCTACCAAACTCGTAAACTGAGGCAATTTAGGTTATCCTAGTAAATCCGCAAACCACTTTAACCATATAAAAGTCAAAATAAAAATAAATAAATTAAGAAACTTAATTCTTAATCAATCCAATATTAAAAAATAAAACAAATTTAAAAAATAATACATTCTAGATTACAATTACAATGCAAATGGGTATAAATAAATAGTAAATTCCTCACAACCTTTAGCTTTTTCTGTTAATAATCCTGGGTAGCTCTTAACTAGCTCACTGTCCTGCTAAGAATGGAAGAGTTTCAAGCAAATTGATCACTTTGCTCTGGGCTTAAGGTTGTTATTAATATCTGATGACAGTATTATTAGTTTACGTGCCTTATTTTTGTGCATTTTTAGTTTCCATGAAAACATATTAAAAAGAATATGATGACATCATTTGTTACAAAATGATCATTGCCCCTTCTTTAATTGGCTTTGTTTCCTTTTTTTGGTATGATTGGCTCTCTTTCGTCTAAGGATTTTTCATATCTCAACTCTCCACCTATTAGGTGTGTTAATCGTGTGAGTATAATGTAACAATTAATATTTTAAACATTTTTTTTTAACTTTTATACATATAGCAGCCGGATATCTAGAAATTAATTGTTCTCAGCATTTAAATGAGAATTTAATATAATTGAAAGAGGATTTCTCTCAAATATAATGTGAATGGTTTAATAAATATTTTTATAGTTAAGTTGTACAAGTTTACATCTAATAAGAGATATAGTTACGGTTATTAAAATGACAAGAATGAAAAATTCAACCATTAGATCGGACTAAATAATTTTCAGTTTATTTTATAAATAGTTTTTTTTGTAAAAAGCAACTTTCTTGCTCATTGAATCTTTCAGAATTAATCCTATAAATTATTAATTGGGATAATTTTATTATTTTTCTTATGATTTTTTGGATTTATTATTTTAATTTAAAATTTATATATATTTTTTTAAGCTTTAAGTTTTAAGCTTTTAGATTTTTAGTTATTTTATAATAGAGGTAGGGGCTTTTTTTTTAGCATATTTAAAGGTTTACTAAACCTCAAATGAAGACAAGTTTCATTACATTATTTTTATAAATAAATTGTGAATTTAAAGTTCATATCAAAAACTTTTATCGCTTATTAATTTTTTTTATGATTTCTATGTTGTTGTTTTTCTTATAGTTTTATTAGTATCAAGTATCCTCAATCTTATTTATACATCAATCGAGATTAAATTTTCTGTCTTTGCGAAATTGACTTGTAAAAAAAATAAATTGAAGTTACCCATATATGGCCGAAAAGAATGGCATTTTTCTTATCTTGAAAGAAAAGGGCATTTATTGAAATACCCTATACGCGACATGATCGTAACATATATTTACACTTCCATAATTTGCTTGCTAGCCTTTGGTGCTGAAGAACTCTCACTTGGTGAAGCAGCAAGAGTTGATTCACTGACAGTGATGACATGGGAGCAATTGACCATCTGAGCTGATTTTACACTCTGAATTTGTTCTGATAAAGGAGACTCTGCACTCTTAAATTGGGCTTTGGAGGCAAGTTCATGTATGGATGCAGCAATTTTTTCAGTGCATGTGACCACATCAACAAGTAGTGAACACACCGTAACCCCTGGTATAACTTTCAGCAGGTCAATGTCTTCCCATATGCCTGATTTGAGTAAAGATTTGATATTTTTGGCCGCAGATTTTGCATTTTCAATGTGAGAATCTGCAGAAGATGGCTGCACCATTATTTTGATTGCCGATGCAAGTTCCTTTAGTGCTTTACCAGATTCTAAGCTCATAGTTGTGCATGCTTCCTGAATTATGGTACTAACTTCTGATGATACCTGCAAGAATAAGCAGCAAATATTTAGAGATAAGCATACCGGAGTGCTTCTTAGCATATTGTTCCTAATTGATATTAATTTTTTTATTATTTAAGCCATACATAAAAGCTTGAACTTTACGAATTTTTGTGAGAATGGATCGCAACATATGATATGCCGAAGGCTTAAAGGAGCATATCACGTTGTATTTAGACATCAAAGATGAGATAGCTTCTAGGGAATTGATTTCTTTTCTTATACCTGCATGTCAGCATTTAAGTATCCATTCAATGCTTCAATTCGGTAGGCACATTCTCGAGCAAGAGTCCCAACTTTCAGGTATAGTTTCCATGGATGTCGAAATGGGAACCGACCATGACCTGGCTCCCATGCTGCAAAATTAGCCTGAAAGGCATCAAAACTATTATCAGAAAATAATTCAATTATATAGGGGAAGAGGAGGTTGGTGCGTGAGAGATTTATACACACCAAGGATCCTTCACTATAGTTTGAATTGAGAAAACTTTTGTATCCTTCCAAAATTTTCTTGTCCACATTACACTCTTCACCCCCTGTTCTTTTGAAGTATTCATCACCAAATCCTGTAAATTTTATCTTATCTTAGTAAGTTTTTGAGCATCTGCATGTTAAAAAAGAACAATTGGAATGAATGCATCCACTACTGATAGGTTCTACGAGTTAGGGCACTGCTTTGTTGGGGACATGCATACCTTCTAAGAAGTTGCCAAGCTTTTCAATGTTGAGAGCAATCAGATTGTGAAGATCTTCACCAGCCCACACAGGGAAAATCACAATGGAAATGATGACACAAGTAGCACCACCTATGCATATGGTTGACAATCTTCTATGTGCTAACTCTAATATTTCATCGTCTCGATAACCAGATACCGATATCATAGAGAAGGTCAATATGAATATTAAAAGACCATAATCATATCTTGCTTTAAGTTTCGGAAAGAACCTTAAAAATGTTGATATTGTAGCTGCAAACAAAAACCAAAATAATTTTGAATCCATGAGTTCTTTTTACCTTTTCTTTTGACAGTAAGGATCAATATAGTACGAACTTTGAGGTGCAATAATTTTTATTTTGTGTGCATGCATGGTTAAAGATACCTTGTAGAAAGACAAAGAACCCAAGTAGTATGGGTTCTCCAATATGTCCAGAGAGGTTTGCTAGGTGATGTGCTCCAATACCTAGTCCACCAGCCATTAGCGTTGCCATTCCTCTATTCAATCCTTTTCCAAGAGTAGCCCCTGAAAACTAATTTGTCAAAAATCATGAAAGGGAATTTCTGTTCTATTTTTAAAATGACAGAGACTTACCCACAGAGAATTCAAAGACAACAACAACAGTCATAATAGCCCATATTGCAGTTTCATCAAAATTACTGTAAAGTGGCTGACAGTAGTAGAACATTGATACCAATGTAAGTGCAAGTCCTACTTTTAGTGAATGAATAACTCTTCTTGGATCATCTTGTCCAAGCTTCTTTATGTTCCTAGCCAATTCAACCGTCTTAACTTTGAACTGCACAGTCAAGGCCTTGAGCGACCTTCGTCCTTGAGTGAAAAACCCAGTTTTGTCACCGCTTCCATACCCAACTTCCATGGCTAAATGAGGGTAGGAAAGTTCGCATGAACTGAGAAATATCAAAGAGAGCAAAGAATAAAGAGAGTTGGCCGAGAAGGATATTGGAGGAGGGACTCTACACGCTTCTAATTTATAAAAAGTCGCGACACCTATTTGCTTTGGTTCTCCTAGGACTGAGATTCAGGTGAAATAAACATCGAAATCATGATTCATGACTAACCAGGTAGACTTTGAAGTTAATTCTATGGATTGTCACGTGCCCCTGGTTCTTGTACAACGACATTTTGAAGTCAATATGTTTGGAAGATCGTTTCTAAATTTTACTGTATAGCTTTTCTTTTCTTTTCTTTTCTTTTCTTTTTGTATTTGATCGATACGGACACCACAAATGGGTTGTACTTTTTCTAGTTCAAAGAATTATTGTATCAGTTTATGAAAATGGTTATTTGCTCTCTATTAAAATATATAAACTCTATTTGTGGTATGTTTAATTTTTTTATTGGATATTTACATTTAAAATAATTATTGTTTATTGATAACATAGCAATATTGCTTTACATTTAAAGTCGTTAGAATTAAGAGGTGACAAAGAAGCGAAAGATCTACCATAAGTCTTTCCGTGATGCGCAAATTCTTGAATATATTATCAAAAACTTTTATCATAAAATAAAGATAAATATTTCTACCAATCAATGTTTGAAATAAATTGGAAAACGAAAAGATATATATAAACTTTTCTCACCACTTTATTGAAATCTGTTAATGAAATAATTGAGATCCCAGTATTCTTTTTGTTTACATCTAGAAAAAAGAATATGAATTTATACTTATTCTTGTTGTGAAAATCAAGAGAGAAAAGAAAAGTTTGTCACTACCAAACCAAACAACCATATGTCATACGCATTGTCTCATTCAATTTAAGTTGTTAGGTGAAATTTCTAGATATGATTTATTTTATTATTTAACGTACCCCCTCAAGTAAAAGGCTTTTAGGCATGAAACTTGCACAGACTCATATTACCTTGTATTTAATTTTTATCAAATAAATGGGGATGGTGAGATTCGAACTCGTGACCGCTTAGTCATCAAGACTCTGATACAATGTCAAAAAATCAATTCAACTCAAAAGTTTAAGCTATTAAGTAAAATCCTCGGATATGATTTATATTATTTTCTAATAGAAATAAACCATCTTGGAAAAAAAAAAAACCAATGAAATATACAAATGCCCTTGGTTTGAACCACAAGTGACTATCTAGATATGTCAATTAATGAGAAAGCAGAATAGTAAACAGGCAATTAGAGGAACGCCCTGACTAAAAATGTAACACCGGTCCCTTGTTTGAACCACAAGTGACTAACTAGATATCTCAATTGATGAGAAAGCAGACTAGTAAACAGCCAACAGTGGCAGTTCTCCTCCAGCATTACACCGTGATGAGTGCGAGACTCTTCAAAATTGATGACAAAGCAGAGAAGTCCCTGCTTCTGGAATGAATGTAACTCTGGAATTATTCCAAATCCACAAGTTTCATAATGTTGTGTTGATTGTGAGACATTATTTCAAAAACTGAAGGGGGACAAAATTGTTAAAGAATTTTAATTTTATAAATTATTTAAAATAAAAAAACAATAATAAAAAAAAATAACAACCAAATTCGAATGAATAATAAATTAAAACTGTGCTTTGAAATTTTAAAGTGCCACGTACGGAAATCAAGGAGGGAGGAATAAGAAAAAAAAAAAAAAGTTGTCACCAACAAATCAAAAACTATCTGCCATACATGCCGCCTCATCCACGAAAGCAATTGGTCAATGAACATCCCTGCACGCGCCACCTGATGTGTGTGGAACTGCCCACTGGCTAACCTGTACTCATCAACTACTTTTTTTTAATATTATTTATATTTATTAAATTATAAAATTGGAAATAAACCACTCTAATAAAAAAAAATACCCAATGAAGATGTACAAATGCCCTTGGTTTGAACCACAAGTGACTAACTAGATATCTCAATTAATGAGAAAGCAGACTAGTAAACAGCTAATTAGAGGAACGCCCTGCCTCTCACGCCAAATGAAAGCAATTGAATGCAGGAAGAGGGCCATACTCACAAGAAAATTGATTTACACCCGACATAATATTTTGTAAGTGTAAAAGCTATATTTCTGTGTCTACAAATATCAGGTAGATTTGTTTATGAAAATATCAATAAATATCAAAATATTTAATATCACAATATAAAGCATATATCTAATTATGTTTAATAATTTTTTTATTTGAATAAATTAATAAAACCATGTATACCCAATATATATATATATATTTATTTTTTATTTTAAAATATTATGAAATGAGCATCACTTACTTATATTTATTTATTTAATTAAATGAAATGAAATGAAAAAAATGTCTATAAAAAAATTTTTAAAAAACAACAAAAAAAATACTCGAAATATCCCGAGTCATTTTCAAAATAAGTGAAAATATTATAGAAAAAATAAAAAAAAATCAATGGAGCCCAATATCCAATTAAATAAATGTTAGAGGATGAAACTGAAATAAACATGAGCTTAAAAAAAGGGATAAAACCAAGCTAGCTCAGGCAAACCTCCTAAATCTGAGTTAATCTGTAAAACTCGCAACTCATGAAATCCTAGACTCGAACTTGATTAAGAAGCACACTTCTCAACTAATTTAATGTTGAATAATGAAAATAGAAAAAAAATCAATTAAAAAAAATTCCAAAGTGAAAAAAAATAGCAATCAAATAATGAGGATCAAATCTGATAGGAAAAAAAACTTATAGAGGATGATATTGTAAAAAAAATAAAATTAAAGAAATATCTCAAATAAAAAAAATAGCAATAAAAAGAATAGGAATAAAATTTGAAAGATAAAAAAATTGAAGGGGGATGAAATTGTCAAAGAATTCCAATTTAATAAATTATTCAAAACAAAACAACCAATGATCAAAAGAATAGCCACCAAATCCAAATGAATAACAAATTAAAGGTGTGCTTAGAAATTTTGAAGGGGCATAAGCGAGAATCAAGGAGAGAGGAAAGAAAAAGAGAAAGAAAAGGTCATCAACACCAAACTGAACAACCAGTTCACTTGGTATTACCAAACGGTCGACCGGATCAACTTAAATATCGGATTTTGATAATTTGAACCTACTGAAACTTAAACCGATACTAATCCCATATACATGTAGAGTGAAGTGTTTAAGTTCATTTTAATTGTGCTATTAAGCTAAGATATAAAGATGTACATAATCACTTAAATGAACAATTAATTCTTAGTCTTCACTTATTTTTCAGCTTGGACATCTTCATTGATTTTTTCATAACATCTTTCATGCTTGTTGATGTCAAAACTCATTTTTAGGTTATTCCCCAATTTTTTTTTTACCTTATTCCTTTTCAAAATAAAAATAAAATAATAATAGCAAGGAGATTAGCGATGTGGAAAATATTGGTTGAGGAAGGATTTCAAATATAGAAAAATTAAAGTTTTAGGGTCAATTAAGAGTTGCATTAATGAAATTTTCAGCCAAGGATCATTTTGACAAAAGAATCGAATTCTAAGGACTTAATTGGCTGAAATCAGGGGTAAAATTGAATAGATTTGAAAGTTTAATGGTTAATTAAAGACTAAATTGAAGAAGTCCAAGACCAAGGACCAAAATGAAAATCACTACCAAAAAATCTATGAATACAAACGAAATCACCAACGGAAATATTCTGTCGGTATTTTCACGTGGTATTTACCGACTGAATTGATCCCATTGTCATTTCTATCTATGTTTATCGACAGAATATTTTTATTGGTAAATATCGAAGGAATCCCAGTTGAAATAAAAGGAATTTAAAAAAATCAAAAAGCACGATGATGTGTAATTTTTTGTGGATGCAACATTACTTGTTAAGCATTCAAACCTCATCTTATGCTTCTAAACATAAACATAAACAAAAAAAAAATAAAATAAAAACAACAAAAGCAAGCCACAAAGGACCTACTTTTGGGTCTAACAAGCTATTTTCTCTTAGTTTTTCTTTGGAAATTTTTGCCTCTCACAAGCTTACAAAGCTTAAGAAAAACTTGGTTTTTACTTTTGGACCTCTAAACTTATATATATATATATTTACTGTTATTACTCTCCTTTTTCTTATCTTTTTTTATCCTTTTTTTTTTGTTTCCCTCTTTACTCTTCAACCCTAAGCATGCTTGAGGGGTATTTATAGGATTTTAGGAAGTCTTGAATCCATTCCTAACCTCTTGATCTTAAGAGGAGTGTTTTGAACCCTTAATAAGGACTCATTAACAAGCCTTTTTGTGTGAAAACATGAAAACCAAATCGTTTTTTGCAAGATAGTTGCACTGTCAGGGCTAGTTAAGTTGCCCACTTTTGAGGCTTTGTCAGAATTTCTGACATTGTTGGAGCTATTCTATAAAGGGAGTGCACAACTTTCATTTGGATCCATTCTTACTTAATTTGGAAGTTTGTAGCTTCATATTCATTTGTTCAAAGGTGCTAACCACACCAACCCTAAATCTCAAAATTGAGTGATGGCTCATCAGAGACAAGATGTTAGAGACTTCAATGGAAAAATTAGGATGTAAACGTCAAATTTCATGGAAATAAGGTTGTAGAGCGGATGTTCCTCTTCCATTTGCAAAAAACTTCATGTCATTTGGAGGTCTAGATCGAACTCTAGAATGAGCTCTTGGAAGGTGTCAACCCAATCATCGTGAACTGCTAAGGAAGAAAATGAACAGAGGCTGAACAACGCGTCTAGGTTAAAACCCTAGAAATTAGGGTTTTTAATTTAGGATTTGGCAAATTTTCCATTTAGTCCCTATTCTTCCGATTGTGGCACATACACCTTAATTTGTCATTGGTTCTTAATTTGTACATTTTGACCGTCAATTGACCAACAAACTTTCAATTTCTTCAATTTGGCTCCTGATTTGATTAATCTCGGCCCTATATTCACACGTCTTTTCTAGTTTGATCCTTAGTTTTGGATTTTTTCAATCAAGTCCCTATTTTCCAGTCAAAATTCAATATTTATTTAATTAATCCCCTAATTAGACCAAATTAACTCCTAAAAATTGCAATTCGACCCCAAACTTTAATTTCTTCAAATTAAAGCTTCAATTGACTTTTAAAAATAATTTTTTCTTGCAATTAAACCCTCAATATATTCAAATAAACCTTGAAAAATTCTAATTGAGTCCTTAAACATTCAATTTTGAATTTTCCTTGTCGAATTGTATTTTCTTTGTTAATAGAGCTTTCATCAGTTGAAAATTGTAAACCCTCGGTTATAATTTTTCTGGGTATTTAAAAGATGAGAAATTTAACCAATAGTAAAATGGGTTAAATTAAATTAAAGAAACCTAATCAAGATAAATTAGTGAAATTAATGAAATGAAAAGTGAATATAATACTAAATCATTGAAAAGAAAAACATTTGTGAGGATAAAATGAATACGTAAGATCAAGAGAGGTCAATATTCAAATAACAGAAGGTTGGGAGTTCATGTATAAATGATAAAAAGGGGTGGGGATAAATGTGCAATTAACAAGATGTTAGAACTATAAATATCATTCTATTTTCTCTCGTGGAGTGACTGGCAAGAGTAGGAGAGAGTTTAGAGAGAGGTTGGAGAGAAGATATATTGATGGTAAATCCACCGACAGCTATAACTCCACCTTCCACCGTTGGATCAGCACGATATTCAAATATGTTGTTCTCATCCATGTCGTGTACATTGTCACCGTAGGGATTTTCTATAACAGTCCCCGTTTGAGATATATTGAGGGAGGAAAATATTTGGGAAATACACTTCTGGACAGTCTTCTTTGTTGTCTGTTTTCCCCTTCGGCCATGTTGGATTAGGCTATAACTTGAATATGTTGTTCTTCCTGATTTTGACTAGATTCTGAACGGTGGAGATCTGAAACAAACATTTGGTATAGAAGTTGTATATCTCGCACAGTAGGTCTGCAAGTTTGAGGTCAGTTCGGTTAAACCCATATTTCTGAAAATTTCACCATTTGATGAAGTTAATATTTGGATATGTTATACTCATAATAATGCATTATAACTTGACAGTATAGATTGTTTGGAATATTATTTGTTTGTTATTTATGGTTTATAGGAACTGTGTCAAAGATTGTGTTTAGAAGAATATTGTTCGGAAAGTTTGTAAAATCGACAAGAATGTTTTATTTTGACGTTAAGAGGGAAGATTGAAATAAATAAGATAAATTGGCTCTTATAAAGAAATTCTTTTTTTTTACAGTCTTAAATGATATGCGATATGACTAGGGGTTGAGATGATAGAGGAAGAGTTAAATTGTGGATGTTGTGTGTAAATGGAAAGGTTGATGAATCTGGACAGATTCGTCTCCTAACATTTGGAGAGAATTCGAGTAGTAGGATGAGAGAATTAAGATCAAGTTTCTCATAGTAATTGTAGTTTTGGATGTTAGCTAACTAAGAAATTGGTCTTGCTCAATATGGAGCTGTAGAACCCCAGCTATGGGTCATCAACCGAGATTGGGTCTTGACAGACCCTGTAGGGTAGTGTTTGTTGATGAGCAATTTTGACTATCTTAAAGGCAGAACTGGGTTCTCCTTCCTTCAAAGAACTTATAGCCTCGTGTATTAGCTTTCCAACGAGATCAATCTCAGTTAAAATGGAGTTTTAGAACTTTAGATATAGTTAAAAATCTGATGAGTGTTCAGACAGTAACAGTTGGAAATTGGATAGTAACAGTTGGAAATTGGACAGTAACAGTTCAAAGTCAAACAGTAACAGTTGGAAAAGTCAAACAGTAACGGTTGGAAAGGTCAAAGAGTAACAGTTGGGTTGGAAAGGTCATACAGTAACGGTTGGAAATGTCAAACAGTAACGGTTGGAAAAGTCAAACAGTAACGGTTGGAAAGGTCAAACAGTAACAGTTGGAAAGGTCAAACAGTAACAGTTGGAAAAGTCAAACAGTAACAGTTTAAAGTCAAATAGTAACAGTTGGAAAGGTCAAACAGTAATAGTTGGAAATGTCAAATAGTAACAGTTGGAAAAGTCAAACAGTAAAGGTTCAAAGTTAGACAGTAACGGTTGGAAAAGTCAAACAATAACAGTTGGAAATTTGACAGTAACAGTAGACTTTCACGTGAATACTATAAATAAGAGAATTGAGTCATACGAACACTTGTATATTGAGATATTAACTCCGAAAATATACATGATATATGAATGTATGTTATTATGAGGAAATGAACATGCATAGAAAGTAACATATGAGTAATGGATGAATATGAATTCTCTATAATATCGGCTTGAAAGAATCATAACCAAAACAACAAGAACTTCCTTGTGATTCAGGAGGAGCAACCAGGATTGGATCTTCTGTTAGGGGAGGTCGCGAGACAGGCGAAGCAGGTGCGTGATTTTCCCTCCTATTTGCACTTATACAATTTAGAATCCTTCTGGTGAATGCAATTATAATAAATATTGTGTTCAATGTAAATAAAGTCTAGTGTATTTACACGATTAGCTTCGGCTAATGGCATCCGTGATAGGATTGCCGAGATATGATTTACACGATTAGCTTCGGCTAATAGTATCCGTGATAGGATTGCCGGGATATGATTTACACGATTAGCTTCGGCTAATGACATCCGTGATAGGATTGCCGGGATATGATTTACACGATTAAACCTTGCAATGTCATCCAGTTTATGGAAGTAAATAAGATTATTCAATTAAGAATATACAAATGAGTGTTCATTGGGTTTAAAAGATTTACAAGCAAAATATAAGTTTTTGTTAGAGTTCTCATGGAGTCGATAGAAAGCTAATACTTCATTCGTATTCATTACATGAGCATACATATATTCTTTATCAACATAATGGTATGTTTATTTATGTAACAGGTCCATCAAACATCTAGGAAGATCATTAGTTTAAGACTCTACTTTGTGAAACTTATGTAAATATTTAACGTAAAACAAAAGGGAATCAACGTGTTTATGTAGTATACTTTTGTGCAAACCTTGATGTATTTATAAAGGTTCAGCTTAGCATGTAGTATCTTAGTTATTTTGTAATTAACCCTTTTGAAATATTTAAGAACACTTCTTATTTTGTAAATACCTTCTTTGCATGTTAGTACTCGTTTTCCTTTAAATTTTATGATATAATGTGTTGGACTATGTTCATATTAAACTTACTTGTAGGATATATATATATATATTGTGTGGATTGTATGAGGTGTGGAATTATGAGGTTTGATATAAGGACCGGAATTAAGGGACCTTGTGATGATGGGTTGTTTGAGTAAACTAATAATAGTCGATAACTTGGGATGTCCTAAATGCAAACGAAACTTTGCCGAATTTTTGGAAAAAAAAAATTTACCCTCAAATAAAGAGGATATTTTGGAATTCTTAACATTGATCAAGTCGTACAGTCAGACTATTACAGGGACAAACGAATGATTAGCTTCGGCCAATGGCATCCGAAGGGATGACCGGGACAAACGATTGATTAGCTTCGGCTAATGGCATCCGAAGGGATGACCAGGACAAACGAATGATTAGCTTCGGCTAATTGCATTCGAATGGATGACCGGGACAAACGAATGATTAGCTTCGGCTAATGGCATCCAAAGGGATGACCGAGACAAATGATTGATTAACTTCGGCGACAAACGATTGATTAGCTTCAGCTAATAGCATCCGAATGGATGACCAGAATAAATGAATGATTAGCTTCGGCTAAAGGCATCCAAAGGGATGACCAGGACAAACGATTGATTAGCTTCGGCTAATGGAATTCGAAGGGGATGGCCGGGGTGAGTGAATAGTTAACCTCGACAAATGATGTCTTAAAAGAATGGCCGGATTTAAGATTATAGTTGATTGCAAGAATTGGTGTATATATATATATACTGCAAGTTATGTATACCAAGAACATGAAGGAACTACAAATGTCACGCTTCAAACATGAGATAATGTTAATGCTTCGTTAAACTACCAGACCATTTTCTTATTGTTGTTATTATTATTATTATTATTATTATTATTAAGTAATTGCATTCTTGTAAATGTTTTGTACTGCAGTAGGGACGTCATACCAACAAGGTGCCTAGGAAACCTGATACATGGGAACCTACTTTTGCAAGGAATCATGTAGTTGCATTCTAAATCATGATGTATTTTATATGAATCAATATACTGAATGTATAACTATTATTAGATCCTTTTAGATTAAATTCGTGATGACTATTTGTTGGATAGAATACAAACTCATGACTATGCATGTATATTTTAAACGCGAACTTCTAATCATGCAAACATAATATTATAAGTTTATGTAAGATTCACTTTTAAATGAAATGTTGATTGTTGTTGATGTATGGATTATATATTGATGATGTGAAGGGAACATGTTCGTCGATTACCGACACGATGTGTGTCAAGTACAAAAAAAAATTTACTATTGTTTTGGGCTTGTAAAAGCCGTGCCATTACAAAAATGCACTTTAAAGTTTTTTCAATCTTGTATATTTAATCTTTCTCCTTCAGTCCTTAATAATTTCATGTGCATTCTGATATACTCTTCTCACCGATTTATCTTTTTTATTGTCTCTTATAATTTTTTGATTTTTTTTTTGTATTTTCTCTTTTACCTTTTCTTTTTGATTTTTTTATACGAGATCCAAAAAATGGATAACAACAATTGCATAGAGATTATAAGTAATTAAAATCAATACAAAAATTTTAATGATCTGAAATAAGTTTTTAAAAGGTATCTTGTTAATCAAAACTTCTTTCTCTTATTAATGGGTTCCTTTTTGTTTTAAAAAATAATTATGTATCATAAAATTTATTTATTTTTATTTAAAATCTTATGTTAATATGAAAAGAAAGTTTTAATAAAATAAAATAATAAAATAATAAATTGATAATTTTGACGGGAATTTATTAGAAAAATAATGTAATAATAATAATTTTGAAAACATTATTTAAAAATTTACAATAATTTTTTTGAAAAATAGATATTTTATTCATATTTAGAAAATTATGCATATTAAGTTTATAAATAACCATGTAGAATGAAATTGTTAATATTACTATGAAAGATGCTAATATTATTTAAAAATAATGGCATAATTGATCAATTATTTAAGCATCATTTAAATTAATTTCTTTTAAAATAATTCAATTACAAATGTGTAAAGAGAAAAAAAAAACAATGAGATAAGAAAATGAAGGGCCCTAGCTCATAAGAAACACAAGCGTGCGCGGACGACATGTTATCCGCCTGATTCATATGAAACACGAGTGCATCGAAACCATAGCCCACACGCCTAATTTTTTTAATAGGGTGGATGTTGTCTACACCAATTGTTTTTTGTTTTAAATAAAGCGATTGACACTTTGCTCACCTGTTGTCTTTTCCACTCATCAAAGGTGCTTCCAATGATTAGAAAATCAAGATCTAAGTTTGTGGATCCTAGGAATCTAGATTTCAACCTATTTTTATCTAAAAACATGAAAAAAAAAATACTCGATCAACTTCTATATCCTCATTTCTAACAACAAAACATATTGATCTCACAGGCCTACAAACTCAAAATCAAATTAAATAGAAAAACTTTTAAAGTTCTGATCTACTTTTTGCTATATCTTTAAAGATGAAAACCACCACCACCAAGTCCCTCTCTCATTACAAGATTTCACAGTTTTACCGACAAAACTATTCTGTCGGTCTGTGATTCAGAGTTCGTCATTAATTCTTTTACCGACAACATCCTCAATGGAAACCATCCGTCGACTTTCCTTTCATTGTAATACCTAATTCCGTCGCTACATCGGTCGGAAAAAAAACAATTGCCGATAGTTTTACAGACAGAATTTGCGTGCCAAAAAAATATTTCCCGCTAGAAATATATTGACGGATTGATTCCGTCGATAATTGGTTAAAATGCCGACGGACTATAGCCCTCGATAACTTTGTCGGTGAGTGTGTGAATTACCAACAGAAGATATCTGTCGGTAACTTCGTCGGTGATGGTGGCATTTGCACCAAGTTACTGTGAAATGCCGACGGACTCATTCCGTCTGTAAAATTGTTGGTACGATTGACATTTCCTGCTCTCTGTCAAATGCTAACGGATACATTTCGTCGGTAAAACCCTTTGTGATTATTTTTAAATATGTTTTTAAAAAATTATTTAGAATACATAATATAAAATTATATAAATTAATAGTAAAAAAAACCAATTATGCAAATAAAATTTTTATTAAACATCAAAAATGAAAAAATAAAGTTAAATAATATACATTACAAATTGAATGTGTTTCAAAAAAAATATTAAAACTATTAAAGTTAAATAATATTCATTACAAATTGAATGTGTTTCAAAAAAATATTAAATTAACTATTAAAGTTAAATAATATTCATTAAAAATTAACATAATGGTGGATTTGGCAAAGCTGTTCATAATTCAACGAGAGTTGTGTATACCTAGCCGATAGGTGGTCATATTTTTTGGTGAGCTGAACCGTGTATTGCTGCAAGGCCACGAACTCCTTAGATTGGGTGCTCGATACTGATTGGGAGCTCTTAATGGTTGAGACACTAGGGGCCGCCCGCAAGTTCTCGCTGTAGTGTTGGAGAGCCCGTACACCCGATTTTTATAGGGTCCACCGGACGATCCAACCTCCATCCACAACTTTGGATCCAAATCCAGATGGGTCAAAGGATCGTCCCCATATCTCTCCCTCAACCAGCTATTACAGGTCTCCTGAAAATGAAAAAAGTAATCATCATATTCAATTCAATAAAAATAATAACTTACGAAATAAAATGGTTGAACAAACATACCACAAAATGTTGAGCACAGTTGTCAACGAACTATTTTGTCCCCTTTCGGCGGTCTTGACTCCGCACGTGCGTCTCAACAAACAGCTCCATTGAGCTCGGCTCACGTCCAAGAGACGTAGCCTATAATGAAAAAAAATTAATTAACAACAAATTAATTTAACAATATATTTCATTTAAATTAATCTTACCATCCGTTTCGCATGTGCAGCAAACAGAACGGAGCTGCCGGTGTGCGATGTCACCGAGCCATGAATTGGCCGATTCTGGTTGTCAGCATCGGACTGTGAGCGTTGTGTGAACCGCTTAGACATCATGTGCTCAAGATGTTGCGGCCATATATCTACCAGGATGTATATCGATTTGAAATCCCTTCAAATTGCCACGTCGTTCCAGCCTTGAAGACCATTATCTCTCGCGGTTTTTTTTTGCCTTTTTTGTGCTTCATACCAAAAATCACGCTACCTACTTTCATAGCAAGAAATTAGATTTTGAAACATAAATTGTTTTCTAAAAAAATCTTGTATTGTTTTCGATGTTACCTAGTTGCCGCGTTATTTTTCCACACCCTCCTCACAATAGTGTCATGCGCACTATCCTAGTCGAATTTGTCCTGTGTATAAATAATTAATTTTAAATAAAAATAATAATTTATTTACAATTATATTAATAATTTATTAGAAATAAGCTGGAAATTATAAATTAACACCAACCTCAAATTTGTCAAACCATGCGTCGATTTGAGGTATCCATTCAGGATGTCTGGATACCTGACTCCATTAAAATAATTGAATCTTCATCGATGATTTAAACACTGATGATATTACTCGAGCGATCTCAATGTTTGTGAACCTGAAAATAAATTAAATTAATGAAATATTAATTAGTTGTTCATAAATTATGTTATAATTAAAAAAAAAACTAAAACCTTAACAAACTTACATTGAAAGGTCATCCTTTCATTGTGCGTCGTACTTGTGGGTGAATTGACTCTGTTGCGAAGGCATGCCGCCTCTGCGCTGTGAAACCACGCTGGAAGAGGCAGCATCGGTTGACGGCGCAAGTGACTCTCTTTGACAGGCACCTAAGGATATGTCATCTTCGCTGCTAGAAGAACTAGCTACGACCATACGTGATCGACGAGCTGTGGATTTCGTTCTACGCATCTATATAATTTTATATGAATAATTATATACTTAAATTCGAACGTTAAAAAAAATTCAACAGCACCTCCCCTATACTGGAGACTACCCAAACTTTTCAAACCTGCAAATATTGACAATAGACACAACCAATTGACCCCATCTATACTAATATTGTATATAACATAACATCTATACAAATCACATCCATACTAATTCAAGGTAAATTCAACATTAACAATTACAATTCAACAAATTATTCAATTATTATGGAAATACAAACAATAAAATATATTCAATAAATTCAAAAAAAAAAAACTCTAGACTAACAATTAAAATTAATGGAAAAAATTAAACACAAATCATGCAATAATAGAGTAAAATTACTAATTACAAGGTAAATTCAACATTAACAATGACAATTCAACAAATTATTCAATTATTATGGAAATACAAAAATAAAATATATTCAATAAATTCAAAAAAAAAACTCTAGACTAACAATTAAAATTAATGGAAATAATTAAACACAAATCATGCAATAATAGAGTAAAATTAATAATTATTCCAACATATTTAATTACTAATTACAAGGTAAATTCAACATTAACAATTACAATTCAACAAATTATTCAATTATTATGGAAATACAAACAATAAAATATATTTAATAAATTAAAAAAAAACTCTAGACTAACAATTAAAATTAATGGAAATAATTAAACACAAATCATGCAATAATAGAGTAAAATTACTAATTATTCCAACATATTCAATTACTAATTCTAAGGTAAATTCAACATTAACAATTATAATTCAACAAATTATTCAATTATTATGGCAATACAACAATAAAATATATTTAAAAAATTTTAAAAAAATATAGACTTTGGGAATGAAATATGCTTACCTTAATAATGTGTTTATTTTAAGACTTTATCTACATTATAAAAATGCACCAAAACAAAAAACATAACAAAAATAAAAATAGCTAAAAGAAAGAAAAAAAAATCCTTAAAGTAAAATGAAATGGAGGAAACACATACCTTTTAATTTGATGAAGATTCAAGTAGAGATTACAAGCAAAACAAACAAAAGTATTGAAGGAAATGAGAGGAAAAAAATAAAAAATGAAAGGGGAATAACAGAGTAGATGAAAAAAATGAAATGAAGGGGCGGTTGCTGGGATTTATAGCGTAGTTTTAATGACAGATTCACCGACGACAATAAAAAAAATATTATTTTAAATTATTCCGTCAGTGATGTTTCGAAAATCCGTCGGTAAATTTTGAATTTCGCACCATCATTTTTAATTACCCTCCATATTTTTCGCAGGTCATCTGTAATTCCATCAGCAAACTGATGCGGTCAGAGATGCATTTAATGCCCCGCCCTTTGGAATTCGCACCGTCCGTCGATGATTTTGTAGGTAATTTTGACCCCCTAACAGACTGGATTCCATCCGCCACATTGTTGGTGATTGTGGCATTTCCAGTAATATTTTTTCAGCTCTCTGTGAAATGCCAACGGATGGTAGTCCGTCTGCAAAGTCGTAGGTGATTGTGGCATTTCCAGTAAATATTTTTCAACTCTCTGTGAAATACCGACTGACATGAGTCTGTCGATATGGACGTCGGTGATAGTGCATTGTACAAGAAAGATGATATTTGTATTGCTTTTTATCTTCCTACAAACACTTAAATGATAAACTATCCATCGCACAAAACAATAACAACAGTGCTTAAACAAGACATAAACTTATAAAATAAATATTTTCTATTACAAAATATATCATCCATAATATATATTACATGAAAAAAATGTTTTACACAGGGCTTCATTATGATAGTTAGTCAGAATTTTCTTCTTCTTCGTCGTCAATTGAATAGTCATCACTTTCATCACAATCTTCAATATGGATATCATCATCTTCATCGACATTTGCTTGTCCGCTAGAGTTCAAAACAACATTCAACTCCTCTGCGTCAAAATTAACAAGACTATCATCGAAAACACAAAAATTTGAATTTTCTTCCAAGTCAATCGAAGGAGCAACTTGATATGGTTCAACCAACTCACTAACTTGAAGGACTTCATCTCGCACACTTGTATCTTCGTTCTCATCCTGAACAAGCTTGACACGACCCCTAGGTTTCGTTTTTAAAACAGACAATCAATCAACTCTTGATCGATCCTTTCTAAAGGAAGGGGTGTATGTGTAATAAACTTGTTGACATTGCTTTGTGAAAACAAAGACATCGTTTACGTTGCGGAGTCTAGCTTTTGAGTTGATTTCGACTAGACTATAGTGTGGATCAACTCTGATTTCTCTATCAATTGTGTCATATCAATAGCATTTGAATAAAAACACTATATTCTGCTCGCTATAATATTGCAGTTCGACGACCTCTTCTAATCTACCACAGTAGTCAACTTCTAACTCACTACTAGTCGATCCCTTAACACAAACACCGTTGTTGTATGTCTTTCTTCCATGCCCATATTCTTCAGTATGGAACACATATCCATTGACAAAATACCCATTATAGCACCTAACTTTTCTTTCAGGTCCTAGGCTTAGTGAAGACAATGACTTAGCAACACTCCTTCATATTTGATAAACCTTGTATGTAATGGACATCAATGAACAGTAAACAAGAATCTCGTAATGACATGCATACAGTAATTTTGCAAGTGAGAATGAGTTTGTGATAGTACTCACTTGTGTTCTGAACCACGTGGCAAATTGTTCATCTTGTAATTGAAAGATCTAGGATTCGGTCAGCTGTGAGTTATTAGACAACAAATATTATCGATATTGCCTGCAACTGATAATGAGTGTATGATATTACAATATATAAACAATATATTATTAACAAATTTTAATTAGTATTACACATATATATACTTACTGAATAAAAGGTCTTAGCTCATCACAGTTAAATAGAACATAATTGTGTGCTTGTTTGAACTCTATTTCCGACAAATATCTTCCTCTTAAGACATTTTTAGGTGTGGGTCGTCCAGGATTGGAGAATATTGACAAGTTCCCACTGGAAGGCACTTCACCGCCATCATCATGCCGTGAAACACGATTGATTCGCGTTCTCAGATGAGGTTTGAAATAGTACAAGATAAATGTTGAGATCTCCTCAACAATATAGGCCTCACATATCGAAGTCTCAACATGCGTCTTATTCTTAACCTTTTTCTTGAGATTGAACAAGTACCTGCATTGAATTAATCAAATATTTTTTATTAAGAAAAACAAAGAAAATACTTTTATACATGAATTACATTGCAACTGTAATATCTAATCGTTCGAATGGGTACATCTATCTATACTGGACCGGTCCTCCAAATTTTGCCTCGAATGATAGATGTATGGGGAGATGCTCCATTGAGTCAAAAAATGATGAAGGGAATATCATCTCAAGTTTGCATAGTGTATCGACGATATTCGTTTCAAGCCTCTCAATGTCATCAACATTCAACTTGCTGGAACATATATCTCTAAAGAAATAACTGATCTCCATGACTACATCCCATATCCCCTTTGGCAACAAATCATGAAAAGCTAATGGGATGAGTGTTTGCATAAACACGTGGTAGTCATAACTCTTCATTCCATATAATCTGCATTCCTTTGTATTAACCAGTCTTGATATGTTCGAGGCATGTCCATCGAGAAAACACAGACTCTTAAGCCATTTGTAGACTAGTAGTTGTGCGTTTTTATCTAACACGAAACTTGCTCTTGGTTTTGCGACCCGTGACTCATCACAAACCAGCTCCATATTTTTACGATTATAGAAAAAAGCTATATCCAATGTAGTCTTGATGTTGTCATTTGTCTTCCCCTTCACATCCATGACGGTGTTTGAAAATATTCTTAAACATGTTTTTTTTAATGTGCATGACGTCAAGGTTATGGTGGAGCAAATTGGTCTTCCAATAAGAAAGCTCCCAAAAGATACTTCGCTTTACCTAATTATAGGTCAAACCAAAACCAGGAAACTTCTGCTTACTTGATTGAAGACCAAACACAATGTCACCGTACTCTGATACAACATCATGCAATTCTTCACCAGAAAGACGCAGGGATGCAACATCCTTTTCAACTCTACCAACAAAGAAATCTTTTCTGTTCTTTTTGTACCTATGATTATGTGGCAAGAAACGACGGTGACAGTAAAAAAAGAAGCTTTACCTCCGTTTGTTAGCGTGAATGCCTTGTTTTTTTTTTCATGAAATATGGAAATGCTAGTTTCCCATACGTACTCCAACCAGAAAGCATTCCATAAGTTGGAAAATCATTGATAGTCCACATCAAAGCTGCCCTCATAATAAAATTTTATTTCCTCGATATATCATAAGTCAAAGCTCCGGAGGAACACAACTGTGCCAACTCATCAATCAACGATCGAAGACAAACATCTATATTCTGGCCCGAGCTGCTTGGACCGGGTATGACAGTAGATAAAAACATGAACTCCAGTCTCATACACATTCATGGTGGCAAGTTATAAACCATGAGTATGATCGGCCAACAAGAATAAGGAGCAGCAAATGACCCAAATTGGTTGAATTGTTTGTACACAACCCAAGATGCATGTTCCTTGATTTAGCTGAAAAGTGAGGATACATACTGTTAAAGTGTTTCCACGCTTCGCCGTTAGAAGGATGCACCATCACTCCATCAATCGCATCATGTGATTGGTGCCATGTCATGTGCTCAGCAGTCCTTGCTGACATGAATAACCTTTACAGTCTAGGTGTGATTGGGAAGTATCTATGTTTTTTATATGCCACTAGAGTCTTTCCCCTTCCAGTTTTGGGTTTGTAACGGGAATGCCCACATGTCATGCACTCGGTCAGCTTAGCATTTTTAAGGTAGTATAACAAATAGAAGTTAGGGCACATGTTAATTTTCTGGTATCCTAAACCGAGGGGTTTCATCATGGACTTCGCAGCATAGAAGTTCTCTTTCAGCTTATTCCTTTCAGGTAAAATGCTTCTCGCCCATTCAATAATTTTGTCATATCCGGCCTCACTCAACCTGTGATCTGACTTGATGGTGAACACCTGTGCTATGGCTAATAATTTACTATGGTTCGTGCAACCATCCCATAATGGTTTGTCAGAATCTTTCAACAAATCAAAAAACCTAGCTGCATCTATATTAGGTTCTTATTCTATGATTGTACATTGATTGACATTACCTTGATTCATTCTCATTGCATCCATAACCATATTCCTGTAAGGATTAGTGTTGTCATTTTCCGTTTCATGCACGTTGCTAGCACTAGAAGTTGACCCAACCACCTTTTCTCCCATTCTCTACTTACGAACAAATACTTCTTCGTGTGATTACCAACACTGGTAATTCTCCATAAACCCTTTGTGTAGAAGATGCATCATTACAACATCTAGATGCAAATACTTTTTATTTTGACACTTCTTGCATGGACACCTAATATCGCCTCCAGTAAAATTTCTAGAAATAGATGTTGCGAAATTAACAAAATGCTTATGAATATGAAATTGTTAGAAGATGAACAGGAATGCTGAAAGGCCCAAAATAATTTAAAACAATGAATTAGACACTTTATTTAATTACTTAGTACAGATAAGTTGAAGGATTGCTACCTTGACCAATGAACTGAAAATATTGTTAATTTCTAATGAGTGGCCTATGGTTTCACCAAATCAAACATCATGAAAATGAATAATCGATCTCTTTGGGATGTGAATCCCAAATCTTAAACTCCATTTCTCTATTAACTATGATAAATCTATTTATTAAATGTAGTCCTTCAACTCTTTCCATAAAAAGAAAAAAATAAATAAAAAATTGGTGAACCAACCACATTTGATCACGGACACAAGGTAATGAAATAGTCGTTTCCACTTGGACAATTAAATTTGCCAGTTGCATCATCAAAAGCACAAGTATAAGCTTGAGGACACTTCTGTTTAAAAGTAGTCAAATATTGGTTAGGATGACATTTGTCAGGTGTCTTATACTGTTCTGTGCAGCAGAATTTTATCTCTCTAAATGCCATACGCGCACTCTTGCAGGCAATCACAGACCCATCTGGCCCCTCACTGCTAAATTAGGATCACAAACAGTATTCACATTAGCTGCACAGCTTGCAGATTTGCAGCCAGGAGGACCTGCTTTTGGGGTTACCAAATTAAATTGGGATGTTAAAGCCATAAACGAGGCTGATAGCATAAAAATCTATCTCATCTTTCTCTCTTAGATTAAACTCTGTCATGTTCAACACCTCTCCTCCCACAATGTTTTTCCTCTTCACCACCAGAAGCTCTCCACCGTGAGCCACCAAGAATATCCATCGTGTATAGCAACCAACCACATAACTCAGGAAGCTCCGAATTGAACCAGCAACTTTAAACCATTCACTTACCCTCTCCCATGGTGACAATAGCACCTGTCTGTACCCAGTAGAGAGAAGAACTAAAGAGGAAGAGGAATTACAATAGAGATAGAACAAAGTAGAAATTTCAACTCAACCGATCTTCTTTCTCTGGTAGCTAGCCATGAGCCTCACCGTTGGTGTCAGCAGGAAGAGGAAGGACTGATCTACCATGTGTAGGTCCTCAGGCGCTCCCAAGTCTCATCGGCATTGTTAAATAATATATTTATCTTATTTATTTATTAAGGATATAATAGTATTTTCAGCTTAACCTATATATAAGCTCTTTGTATTTAGGTTAAAGAAAGAACAATAATACAAATCAATTAAGAAGAATTTTTACCTCCTTCTCTTTCATGTTCATATTCATTTTTGTGTTAATTGAATTGTTTTAACATGGTATCAGAGTTGGTTTTATGGAATGAGACTTAATCCCAAACACAGCTTTCACGGATCCAACTTTCCTTCAACTTCTGCAAAATCTGGTATTTTGACTTTCCTTTAACTTTTGTAATTTGGTATTTCTGTTCTATCTCTGCAATTGTTTTGGTATTTCATCTTCTGCAATTTGTGTTGTGTTTTGGAGTAATCGTATAATTTCAAAAAGATATTTGTTGGGTGTCTGTGATATCTGTTCATTTTCTACAATTTGGTACTTTGTCTTTCACTGCTTTTGCATTCTGGTTTAGTTTGTTTGTTAATTATGGCTACCGAAAGAGATGATTCGCTTCAGTCTATGAGTGTGAGGTTGGATGGAAAGAATTATTCGTACTGGAGTTATGTAATGAGAAATTTCCTTAAGGATAAGAAGATGTGGGGGTATGTTAGTGGAACTTATGTGATACCTAAGAATAATGAGGAGGGGGATGTTATTTTGATAGATTCATGGGAAGCAAAACAATGCAAAGATCATTACTTGGATCAACAATTCTGTTGAGCATTCCATAGGCACGCAATTGGTGAAGTATGAGACAACAAAGGAGGTTTGAAATAATTTGCAAAGGTTATTCACGCAATTAAATTTTGCAAAACAATATCAATTAGAGAATGACATACGAGCTCTTCATAAGAAGAATATGAGTATTCAAGAGTTTTATGCTGCTATGATAGATCTTTAGGATTAATTGACTCTTACAGAATCGGCAGAATTAAAGGCATGTGGTGCCTATATTGAGCGTAGAGAGCAGCAATGTTTAGTACAGTTTTTAACAACACTTCACAATGATTTTGAAGGACTTAGAGGTTCAATTCTGCATCGTTCTCCACTGCCTTCTGTTGACTCTATTGTCAGTGAGTTATTGGCTGAAGAAATATGTCTTCAGTCTTATTTTGAAAAGGGAATTCTTTCTGCTTCAAATCCTTTTGTACTAGTAATACCCTCTAAGCCATCCTCTAATCATCAGAAAAAGCCTTACACAAAAGTTGGCTTTGATGAGTGCAGTTTCTGTAAGCAGAAAGGTCATTGGATGGCTCAGTGTCCCAAGTTGAGACAACAAAACCAAGCTTGGAAGCATGACAGCTAGTCACAATCTAATGTTCATAGACCACCTCAGGGTTATAAACCACCACACCACAATATTGCAACAGTAGCTTCATCAAGTTCTATCACCGATCCTAGTAGTCTTGTTGAGCAATTTCAGAAGTTTCTCTCCTTACAGCCACAAGCAATGTCTGCTTCTTCTTTTATAGGTCATTTGCCTTATAACTCCTCAGGTATGTCACATTCTGAATGGGTCTTAGATTTTGGTGTTTCCCTTCATGTCTCCAGATTCTTCATCTTTTACCTTTGTGTCCCCTTCATCCTCCATTCCTGTTATGATTGCTGATGGCACTCCCATGCCTTTAGCAGGTGTTGATTTTGTTTTCAAACCTCACTTGTCTCTCCATAATGTTTATCTTATTTCGAACCTCAAATTGAATCCTGCTTCTGTTTGTCAAATATGTGATTCTGGTGATTATTTAGTCATGTTTTTTGGTTTTTTTTGTTGTGTACATGATCTGAAGTCTCAAGAAGCTGATTGGGACAGGCTGTAGGGAGAATGAACTATATATTTTGGATGAGTTAAAAGTGCCAGTTGTCGCCACCACCGCTGCTACTACTACTGTTGATTTGTCTTCCTTTCGTTTGAGTCCTTTATCTTCTAGTTTTTATTTATGGCATTCTCATCTAGGTCATGTTTTGTCTTCTCGTTTAAGATTTTTGGCATCCACGGGAGCTTTAGAAAATTTGAAAACTTGTGATATTTCTGATTGTAGTGGATGTAAACTGGCAAAATTTTCCGCTTTACCTTTTAATCGAAGCATTTCTATTTCTTCTTCACCTTTTAATTTGATTCATTCTGATGTATGGGGACCTTCTGCTATTACTATAGAAGGAGGCTCTCGATATTATGTTTCATTTATTGATGATCATATTTGTTATTATTGGGTTTATTTAATGAAACAACGTTCTGAATTCTATGAGATATATACAGTCTTTCGAGCTCTTGTGAAAACTCAACATTTTGCTGTAATAAAATGTTTTAGGTGTGATTTGGGTGGGGAATACACTTCTAATAAATTTTGTCAGTTGCTTGCCTTAGATGGAACCATTCACCAAACTTCATGTGCAGATACTCCTGAGCAAAATCGTGTTGCTGAAAGAAAACAAAGGCACATTGTTGAAACTGCTCGTTCTCTCTTGTTGTCTGCTTCTGTTCCTATTGAGTTTTGGGGAGAAGCTGTTCTTACTGTTGTACGTTTGATTAATACAATCTCATCTTCACATAGTTCAGGTTTGTCTCCTTTTGAAAAGTTATATGGGCATATCCCTGATTATTCCTTCTTTAGATTTTTTGGTTGTACTTGTTTCGTTCTTCGTCCTCATGCAGAATGCAGTAAGTTATCCTCTCGTTCTGCTATTTGTGTCTTTCTGGGTTATGATGAAGGCAAAAAGGGGTATCATTGTTTTGATCCAATAACTCATAAACTTTATGTGTCTCGTCATGTTGTCTTTCTTGAGCATATACCTTTCTTTTCTATTCCATCCACTACTCATAACTTGACTAGACCTGATATTATTCGTATAGATCCCTTTTCTGAGGATTCTGATAATATATCATCATGTTCGACCAATTTGTACCCATCATCCTACAGGTACTGACACTTTACTCTCTAGCACACCTGAAGCTCCATTCTCATATACAGCCCCCCAAGCTTTGTCTGAGATTGTGGATCCACCTCTACATCAATCCATACGAATTCATAAGTCCACAAGATTACCAGATTTTGCTTATTCTTGTCATTCTTTATCATTTACTTCCTTTTTAGCTTCTATTCATTGTCTCTCTGAGCCATCGGTATTTCACAGAGAGTTGCAAAACAATTACGGCCCCTACCATAATTACCGACGGGTATACCGACGCATTCACCAATGGATGGTACACATTTCAAAGTGCACGCTTGTCAGACTGCCTGTCGGTCGGAATAGGTACCGACGGATTTGCCGACGGATGCGGCAAATCCAATGCTCCCGTGGTCTGACACACAATTATCGACGGATTTGTCGACGGACATCGAAAAATATGGAGGGATTTTCAAAATTTTTGGTGCAAACATCGCTTAAATACCGACAGAAATTACTGACGGAATTTAATGCCACCACCCAAACCCCCCCTCCGTGATTTATTTTTGCTCCGTTCCTCATTTCATCTTCTCTTCTCCTCTTCGTTTGTATTAAGTTTTTACAAGATTTTTTATTGTTTTTTTGGTAGTTTTCAACATATTAAAAGGTATGTATTCCTCTTTCTTTATCTTTGTATTTTTTTACTATTTTTTATTTTAATTATGATTATTTGTGTGGTGTTCTTTGTTTTGTGTATTGTTTGTAGATAAAATCTTGAAATCAACATACTATTAAGGTAACATTTTTCATTCCTAAATTTATTTTGAATTTATGTAGTGTTCTTTAGTTTTTTCTTTTAATTTGTTAAATTTATTTTATTGTTTGTATTGCCATAATACCTTGAAAATTTTGTTAAATTTGAATTGTTTTGTTGAATTTAGCTTTAAAATGTTAATTAAAATATAGAATTAAATGTAATTAGTTTATCTTAATTTTATGATATTATTGTTTGTTATGTTTTTTTATTATTTTGATTAATTTTAATTGTTATTTATGAATTTGTATTGATGTTAGTTGAAAATATATAGATGTTGAATTTTTATAGATGTTAGTTGTATAGAGTTGATTTTGCAATATTTGTGTAATTATCAATATTTGTAGGTATGAAAACTATAGGTAGTTTCTAATATAGGGGAGGTGCTGATGAATTTTTTTAGTTGTATAGAGTTGATTTTGCAATATTTGTGTAATTATCAATATTTGTAGGTATGAAAACTATAGGTAGTTTCTAATATAGGGGAGGTGCTGATGAATTTTTTTAAATAATTGAATTTAATTATTTCATTATTCGTATAAATTTGTGTAGATGTGTTGAATGAAAATTTAATTATTTTATTGTTTGTATTGTAATAATTATTTGATAATTTAGTCTTTTTTAATTGTTATTGTTGAATTTTCCATTGAAATGGTAATTGGAAATGAAGAATTAAATTTCATTGTTTTATCTCAATTTTATTCTATTATTGATTGTTATGTTTTTTATTATTTCCATCAATTTTAATTGTCATTTATGCATTTCTATAGATGTTAGTCGAAAATATATAGATGTTGAATTTCTATAGATGTTAGGTTGTATATAAGATATTCCAATGGAGTCAATTGGTTTGTGGTTATTGTAAAGATTTGCAGGTTTGAAAACTGTGGGTAGTCTCCAATATAGGAGAAGTGCTGCCGAATTTTCTTTAAATAATCAAAGTTAATTATGTAATTATTCGTATAAATTTATGTAGATGCGTAGAATGAAATCTACAGCACGTCGTCAGCAGACGGTTGCCGCTAGTTCTTCTAGCAGCGAGGATGAATATCCTTAGGTGCTGATCACGACGAGACATCTGCGCCAACTTGTGATGTTGCCTCTTCTAGCACGATTTCACAGCGTAGAGGCGGAGTGCCTTCACAGCGGGGTCAATTCACCCGCACGTACCAGGCACAATGGAAGGATGACCTCTCAATGTAAGTTTGTTTAGGTTTTACTTTTTTTATACTTATAACATAATTTATGAACAACTAATTAATATTTTATTAATTTTATTTAATTTCAGGTTCACAAACATTGAGGTTGCCAGGACAATAACATCGACATTTAAATCGTCGATGGAGATTCCATTGTTTCAATGGAGTTAGGTTTCCAGACATCCTAAGTAGAGACCTAATATCGATGCGTGGTTTCAACGATTTTAGGTTGGTGTTAACTTTTAATTTCCAGCTTATTTTTAATAAATTATTTTTATAATTTTATATCTTGTACTATCTTTATTTTAAATGAATTATTTATATACACACATAAATTTTAGTGGGATAGAGCGGACAACAATGTTGTGAGGAGGGTATGGGAGAATCACGCGACAACTAGGTAACATTGAAAATAATATTTATTTTTGTTTTATAATTTTATGTTCTTAATTCTAATTTGTTACTATGGAAGTAGGTTGGTGAATTTTGGTATGACACCCAAAAACAATAAAAAAGATATGCGAGAGATAACGGTCTTGAAGGATGGAATGAGGTGGTGGTTTGGCGGGAATTCAAACCGCCATTCATCTCGGGAGCAGTTCTCACGGCGCTCATAGTCCGGCGCCGACAACCGGAACTGGAAAATTCATGGTTCGGTGACCATGCACACCGGCAGCTCCGTCTCGTTCAGCACACATGCAAAGCGGATGGTAAGATTAATTTAAATGAAATATATCGTTAATTTGTTTGTTGTTGCTTATAAATATATTTAACTTGCAACCTTTTTTTCCTTACAAGCTGCGTCTCTTGGACGTGAGCCGAGTCCAATGGAGCTGTTTGTAGAGACGCATGTGCGGAGTCAAAACCGCCAAAAGGGGGTGCAATAGTTCATGGACAACTTTGCTCAGCACTTCGTGGTATGTTCGTTCAATCATTTCATTTTGTAAGTCATTATTTTCTTGAATTGAATATGATGATTTTTTTAAAAAAAAATTCAAGAGACCTATAATAGTCGGTTGAGGGAGAGATATGGGGACGATCCTTCGACCAATCCGGATTTCGATCCAGATTTGTGGATGGAGGTGGGATCGTTTGGTGGACCCGAAAAAAATCAGGTCTACAAGCTCTCCAACACTACATCTGAAAACTTGCGGTCGACCCATAATGTCTCAATCGTTGGGAGCTCTCCATCAGTATCAAGCACCCAGTCTGAGAAGTTCGTGGCCTTGAAATAACAATATGAACGACTCTCGATGAATTATGATCAGCTCCATCAAATGGTCATGGAGATTAGATCAAGGATGGGTGATGATACATGTGCAACCCCTTTTTGGCCGTACGGTCTCGGGAACAACCAACCTCCTCCTCCTCCTCCAGCTCCGCCGCTATTCTAGTTTAATTTTGTTTTTTAAACACATTAAATTTGTAATGAATATTTGGATGAATATTATTTAACATTATTTTTATATTTTTAATGTTTAATACAATTTTATTTGTTTATTAAGTTTTTTACTATTAATAAATAATTTTTTTTAATATTTTAAATACCTACCGACGGCTTTCCCGATGGAAAACGACCGTCGGTATTTTACCGAGAGTTGCAAAACAATTACCACCCATGCCACAATTACTGACAGATATATTCCATCGGTGTTTACCATTACTATTACCGACGGAATATATTTGTCGGTATTTGACAGAGTTCTGAAATATTTACCGCCCATGCCACAATCGCTGACTGATATTTCGTCGGTGATTACCGTTGAAAATACAAATGGAATGATTCCATCGGTAATGTTATCGCGGGAAATTATTTTTTTTTGTCGCGCTTCGCCGTCTGTAAGACCGTTGGTGGTTGATTTTTTTTATTTTCGATAGAATCAGCAACGAAATGGGGAATTACCGACGATCAATATTCCGACGGACGGATTCCGTCGGTGAGGCCGTCGGTAAAAATGTTACCAATGGATTGTGTGCCTTACACCGACAGAATTAATCCGTCGGTAAAACTATTTAATGGTGTAATGGATAGAACAACAAAAGTACATTGTGGTCCCTAGTTTTGTGCAAGCTGACAAAATCATACTTTTCATCAAAATTCTGATATTTTAATTTTACCTTTTAAACCTTGTAAAATTAAATCAAAAACCAATGAGGTGCCAAAATTGAGTTACAACACATAATACCGCATTAAATCAAAAACCAACGGGCCAAAAATGGCGGCTAGTATAGGGTTCGCTGCCCCTTCCTTTTTTTTTTTATGTTTCTCTCTTTTAGGGTTTCTGATAATGGCCTCTCTCTAGGGTTTCTTGTAATTTTCTCCCTCCCTTTTGTGCATACATTGAGATTTGTATTTATAGTGCAAGAGTTCTATTGCGTGTGAGAAATAAAGTTTCAATCAAACTCATGCTTTTTTTTTTAGTTTGAATTTGATTAATAATTAAATTCGAAAGCGAATGACTCTTTTTATCTTGAATATAAGAATAGAACGATAAAAGCACATCGTAGTTTCTAGTTTTCGTGCAAGCTGACAAATCATACTTTTCATTGAAATAAATCTTTGATCTTTTAATTTTACCTTTTAAACCCTGTAAAATTAAATCAAAAGCCAACATAACAAAATTAAGTTATGGCACTTAATACCGCATTTCTTCCGGATACCCTCAAGTTTCTTCATGAATAGAGGTTGGGATACCCTGCAGTTTAGAAAACGAAATGGCTTCCATCCCCACGTTTGGCATTGCTGTCCTAAAATAATTGGACAGTGGTCAGACAAGCCTCGTGGCAAACGACTAAGAAGAAGGACTGAGAATTTTAAATGGCTGTCTGGAGTGGCAAAGGCTCTATCAATTCTACTCATTGAGGTGCCATGAAATCGTGTGTATCGGTGGCCACTGAGGGAATACTCCAAAAGGTTACAGCTTGAGATGAAACGTTTGAAATCTGCAGACCCAATTGCATTCAAAAACCCACTATTCCTTTCATATTGATGCAAAGTTTCATTGAAGTCCCCAACAATGAACATAGGTGTTGCAAATGCAGCTTGTAAGATAAGGAGATCATCCCACAGTTCACGCCTCTCATGTACTGTGGTTCCGGCGTCGACTCCTATTATTGCACAATTAAATAGCTTCTCCACGTGTAGACGAATAAGCGCTACCCATTGCCTACCATATTCGATTGACTATCTAGAGCCGTCCGTGAAATTGGAGGAATGCATTATTTACATCCATTTACCATAGCTTCTATAGAATGCATTATTTTGATCGATCCATCTGGACATGTCTTCACCTTGTAAACCCATTTATAAGATATGTGCTTCATGTCTATATAGAGTCTCATGTCTTTTTTTTTTTTTAATAGTACTCGAGAATATTATAAATAAGGCATCCCCATTAAGAAGATGAGGGCTGCAAGATAAGGAAGATTATAGGGGGGAATTAAAAACATAAAGAGGGCGAGGAATTTATAGCCCCAACTAGTTAGTCCAGTTCATGATACATTTAGGATTTCTATAAAGATCGGAGCCTGTATAGCTGAAATTTTTAACAGAGGACTTCAACCAAAAGGCCAACCGATGAAAGGTGTGGTCAAAAATCACATCCTAGTTTGGAGTTTTGGAGTCAAAGATCATATGGTTGCGCGCTATCCAAATTGACCAGTATAATCTTTTACAGAGAAGGGTAATTGCCTGACACTGAAATTTTTCTTTTACCAGGCCGGACCATTCCTGAAGGTTATGATTTGGGTCTTTTGGCAAACAGCCTACACACCCAAACCAACTAAAGAGTCTACCCTAGAGAGACCATGATGTAGGACAAAGATGGAAGAGATGATGTATAGTCTCAACCTCCTTACAGCAGAAATGACAAAGAGCTTCCTCATAATTGATGATTCTCCTCTCAGCTAAGAAATCTTTTGTGCAGATACTGCCATTTAGAAGAAGCCATATGAACAAATCTATTTTCAGAGGCGCAAACCCTTTCCAATGTAGAGCAGGGGAGTGAAGGTTTGTTGAAACATTAAAACCATAAAAAAGATGGCACCCTGAGAAGACTGTGTAAACGTTGGAACTGTGGGATTTCCAAATCTTGCTGTCTTCACCATCAGAGAAGATTAGACCACGTTCTACTTCTGCTATCAAGCTTTCACGCATGCAGAGCTCTCTGGATCGAAGGGGTCTTCTCCAAGAAAGATTGATTGATTTATCAGTTGGGTTATGAACTTCTGCAATGCTTAATGATTGCTGCAGGGAGAGGTTGTAAAGCCTAGGAAACATGAACTGGAGAGGGGCTGCGTAGCCTAGCCAGAAATCAAACTAGAACCTGATGTTTCTCCCATCACCCACCTTGAACCTGACTTTGGATTGGAGGGGAGCGGCTATGCTGTGATTTAAGGAAATTGCAGATATCATGCCACACCAAGTTAGAGATAAAGAACCTGCAAACACAGGAAGACCATTTGCAAAATATGGCCAGTACTTTCGTAGGATAAGTTCTTGTCAAGCTCCTACCACTCCTTTATTAAGGTTCCAAAGCCATTTAAACATCAGAGACAGATTTTTGCTGCGAATAGAACCCAACCCGAGACCTCCAAAGGGCTTACTCTTAATTACCTTGTGCCAAGCAAGCTTACAAATATCATGTGAATTGAGGTGCCCTTCCAGAGAAAACAACGGTTGATGGAGGATATAGCTTTTATAATGCCCTTTGGCATAGTAAAAACAGACATGTAGTATAGAGGTAGAGAATTTAAAACAGATTTAATAAGACGTCTCCTCCCAGCCATGCTTAGAAACTTTCCTTCCCATATGCTCAACTTTGCTCTGATTGTGGACAATACCGGTTTCCAAATGGAGAGCCTATTTGGGTTAGCACCAAGAGGCAGCCCAAGGTATCTGACTGGGAAGGTGTCATTGCGAAAGAAAATTGTGTTAGCTAGACCTGAAGTGTATTTGTTATCCAAATTAATTCTTATAAGTGAGCTTTTATAGAAATTAACTTTCGGTCTTGAAATGATCTCAAACCAACGTAGGATCCTCTTGGCATGCAGAAGAGAGGAATAATCATTTGGCAGGAAAATCAAAGTGTCATCTGCATATTACAAATGAGTTATGTGATGTCCTGGAAAAGTTTGCAAGCCTTTGAAGTAACCCGAATTCGATGCCCTATTGAATAAAACTGTTAGCCCCTGAACTGCTATGTCAAAAAGGAAAGGAGAGAGGGTGTCCCCTTGCCTGAGACCCCTCTCCATACTGAATTCTCTGCTAGGAGAGCCGTTAATTAGGATGGCCAATTTAGATGTTGACAAACATTCAAAAATCAGTTTCCTCGAATGAGAGCCAAAATCCATATAGCCCATGGTAGAATCGATATGCTCCCACAAAATCGAGTCGAAGGCTTTATGAAAATCTAGCTTTAGCAAAAACTCGTGGTCCTTCTTGCTACGAATACCATGGACAACCTCGTTTTCTATCATGAACCCATCTAGAATCTGACAATGAAAGCAGACTGGTTTACACTTATCACATTTGGCAGAATGCTTCGGAGCCTAGTGGACAATAGTTTTGCCACTATTTTATATAACCCATGAATCAAACTAATCGATCGAAATTGGGAGAATCTGCTCAGCCCCTTAGTCTTCGGGATCAAAGTCACAAAGGACAAGCCGATCCCCTTTTATAGAGTCTCATGCCTGATTTTCCTTTAGAGCATGGATCTCCTCATCCATTTCTTTCTTTCGTTCACCACTCTGTGATACTTCTTCTTAAGTCATAGGCTGTATAACCTAAGCTTTCAAAGCTAATGTTATGTTAGCATATTTTAGATTTAGTTTCCGTTGTCTCCTTGACTTTCTCATTTATGACTGAGGTGTACCTTGTTCTTAAACTTTTGCTATCTTGGTTACTCTTCTTTAGAAGATATTTGATGAACACTAGTTTTATAGGGGCTTGCTCGCATTATAGGATTTTCTTGATCATCAAATGTTGTAGACTCCATTTTTCAATGTATTTGTTGCATATCCTTGAATAAGTCATTGGACTCTTCTTCACAATGGGAATTATCACCTTCACCTTTTCTGGTGACCACTAGGAAGTTGCTTCATCAAACACGACCTTCCTCCGATACCATACATTTTATTGGTATTGGGATTACAACATCTCCATCCCTTTCTTTGCACATTTTAAACCCAAGAATATGCAATGAATCACTTTCTTATCTAATTTTCTTCGAAGAATATCGGGTATGAAGACAGAGCATACATATCCAAACACTCTAAAGTAACTCATCTTTGCCCTCATGCTCGTAACTTCTCACATGACGAGGTGAATCTAAGATTTGCTTAGGTAAGCCTATTGATAACATGGGTAGCTGCCTTCATGCACTCACCTTAGAATCTCTTTGGAACATTCTTGACTTGTAGCATACTTCTACAAGTTTTAGCTAAGTGCCTATTCTTTCTCCCCGCTACTCTATTTTGATGGGGCGCTGCTGGACAAGTAAGTTGTCGACGAATCTTGCATACTTTTAGATAGTTATTGAGTTCTTCACAAGTGTCACGTTATCTGTACGCAAGTATATTTTATTTTCTTACTAACCTCACTTTCAACTTTCTTTTTTAAACTCTAAACTTTGCCGAGGTTTCAGATCTTTCTTTCATGAAATGCACCAGACATACCTGGAGTAGTCATTGATGAATGTCACCATATAGAGATATCCACTGATTGATGCCTCCTTTATTTTTCCAATACATCTAGGTGGATGAGCTCAATGTTAGTGTATATATTTAATTTATTACTAAAGATTTTTTTATTTTTAATATTCATCAAATATTTGATTAATGAATTTAGAGTAAAGATAAATTTATTGGGACAAAAATGCTTTGCATAGAAAATTATAAAATTATTATAATTATGAGATTTCTATTACATTAAAGCATTATTCATAAATATTCCTAATTAATACTCTATTAAGACTGAACATTAATTAGAGCTATTATGACTGATACATATTATGTTTTTTTTTATAAAAGGAAGAAATTGTTCTTACAACTTGAGATATGAGGGATACTTAGAACTAATATGTAGGTGTTTATCATATAACATGTACACTGAACTGACCCGCATGAGAATTTCATATGGACAAATCACCCGTGTCTATGGAAAGATTCACGTAATAGTTGTGTAAGTGATCCTTAGACTTGATATCATTAAGTTATCTTATATAGAGAGTCTTATGTTTTGATTCAGTTACACGTTGTTCTAATTAAGGGTAACAAATTGGCAGATATTAGATACAACATGAACTATATGAAGGTATTTAACTAAACAAGAGAGGATTCATCATCCTAGGTAAATTAAAAAAAATGTTATATCTGTTCTAAAATAGTATTGATTGTAAATTATTGTGTGAGGTGGAATAAGATTTGAAAAGAGTTTCAATTCTTTTTTAAAGAATCAATAACTATGGTGTTGAGAACAAACATGATTTGACATAGTAGACACACTCCATCCTATAATGTTGAAATCAGAATATTGTTGATGAAAAGATAATAATTACACTAAGAAACTAGTTATTGGAAGGTTAAGTCAAACAACTTATGATTTTCCTATTATTTGAGAGATTATGACAAGTTGCTAAACATTGTACTTGATCTTCAAATATAAATCAATTAATTGTTGCATTGATAATAAATTAATTAATTTAATCTTATTTTATTTAGAATTCTGATTTATATTTGGATCAACTTATTAGAAAATCTAATGACTCACACACATAAGAATCATTGGTCAGAAATTAAAATGGGATGATATTAAGTATGACTTGATTGTAAATAAGTTTTATAAATTAACGAATGGAGTGTAATATATATATATATATATAGGGAATTACAATTCTAGACCTAGAAAAATCAAGTAGGGACTTGATTGAATAAACTTCTAAAATTAGCATAAAATTATATATGTGATATTTACGGGGCAAATTGATATTTTACCATTTATAGGGTTTTTAGATTCCCCTATAAATAAAATGTTATGCCTCTTATTTCCTATGTGAAGTGTGAAAAAATGATGAGTGGAGTACAATATGTAAACACCTAAAACACAAAAGAAAATAGCTAACACTTTAAAGTATAACAATCCCTTTCTCCTAAAAGGGTTTAAGAGATTTCTCACTAATAGTTCGTGTAGATTACCATTAAAGGCTGGACACTTGAACGACTTGTATTTTATGACAACTCATCCTTGAAGCAAATATTCAAAATTAAAAAGAATATCTGATCTTTAGGTAATCTTCGCATATGTAAAACTTATAGAAAGCAAACTAAAAAAAATAACATGAAGCCCAAATCCTAACCAATCAAATGTTGAAGGATGAAATTGTAAAAAAATCTATTTAAAAAAAATCCAGGTCAAACAAAGTTAACCCCTAAAATTTGTGAAATGGATAATAAGATCATGATAACCCTGTAGAAAGAAAATTTAAAAAAACTATAAATCTCAATTCCCAACCAATCTAATATTAAAGGATGAAATTGAAAAAAAAAAGTCAATCTGAGTTATATGATTGTAATAACCCCAAAGAAATATCGAAATGGAAAAAAAATCTTGAATCTCAAATCTCAACCAACACAATAATAAAGAAAAAGAAAGAGAAGAAGAATTGGTTGTTAGAGTCAAACCCAAAGCTTGTTGTCGACACTTACCACATAACAAGGTAGAACACAGTGAGAGGGTTCAAATGACACCAAGGAAGGGCATGATCGGTTGTCTATTAAATGTGACACCTAAGTGCTACGATCTCCCCCACTCGCTGGCGTGTTTGACGCATGCGCCAACCACTTTTATCAATTTTGTCCCTTTTTCGAGCAAATTGGTTCTTGAATTGGCAAGGGTCAATTTCATCCCAAAAACTCTAATTGTTATAAATCAATGAAAACAAATTTGTTTTTCCTAAACCAAGCATTAACCAAGATTTAGATTTTTTTCTCAACACCATGCGCATTTAAAACTACAAAATTTAACAGTTTTACCAACGAAATTTTTTTGTTGGCGTAAGACACATATATTAATTTACCGATGAAATCACCGACGAAAATGCTCTGTCGGTGAATCTTTCATCAATAATTTTTTGGCCGTCGGTAATAAAAAATAAAATTACCTGCTTCATTTCGCCGGTATATCCCTCAATAATAATATTTTTTTTATTACCAACGGATTTACCGATGGAAATTCCATCGGTAATTCTGTCAGTAATTATTTAAAAATATTTTTTTAAAAAAATCATTTTATAAAATTATAAAATAATTAAATTAACATAAATTAACACTGTATAATATATACTCAAAATGCTTGGAAAAAAAATAAAAAATCAACTCAAATAAATTTGCAACAAATAAATAAAATGAAAAAATAAATTCAACTAAAAAAATTCATATGAAAAAAATTAAGTTGCAATTGCTAAAAATTTAAAAATCCTATAAATAAATCAACTAAAAATTGATCTCATATGAAAAAAAATCTCACAACAACATTTATACAATTATTAAGAACAAAAACAATTAAAAATAAAATAAAAACAAATATAGTGAAAAAAATCATGAAAAAAGAAGAAAAATCTTATCTTCATGTAATTGCAAGTAAAGCTAAGGAGAGAAATTTTTTTTTTTGTAAAGCATATTAATTAAAAAAATAAGAGGATAAAAGAAGAAAGAAGAAGAAGACATACCCCGAGCATGGAGGAAAAGAGAAGGAGATGAGGAGAGAAAAGAAGAGAAAGAAATAGACATTGATGTTTTTTACATATAATGAAGAAGAAGAAGAAGAACTACAAGTACAAGTAGAAGAAGAAGAAGAAGAAGAAGAAGAAGTAGAAGTAGAAGAAGAACAAGAAGAAGAAATGAGTCTGTCTCTTGTGAAATAAAGGGATTCAGGCATATTAGCGACGGAATTACTGACGGATAATTGAATATTAATATTTTTTAATTATTTTATCGGTAATTCTGTCAGTAATATTTAATTTAAATTTTAAATTTTATAAAAAATTTTCAGAAACCACAACAAGGTGACAACAATGACAAAATGAGATAGAATTTTGTTATCAAATTCACCATCACATTTAGCTGTCAGCAACTCGTTCTCCTCACTATTCTTACTGTCATTAACTTTGGGCTCATCAATATTTTTCTTAATCCGTAGATACACCTCTGAATTATTCGTCATCTAGATGGAGAACTTTTTTTTTTTTTTGGATTGATACCCATTTTACTATTTTAAGCTATTAAAAAAGCTTTATTTTTTCTTGGATTGACACTCCCTGTATTATCTTTTCTTTTAATTTTAATACATGAAATATGATTGAGGGTCCTGCTATTATGCTTGTATCTGAATACTAGTTATTTAACTCGTGTTTTGATAGGATTCAAATAATTTTATTTTTTAATAAAAAAATAAATGTATAGGTTATTTTTTAAAAATATTTCTCTTAAAAAAGTTCTCAATAAAAATTCAAAAAACTTTTACATGCATCTAATTAAATAAATAAATAACTATATGTATAAATAAATATAAAAAAACCGTTAATGATATTTGATATCGCAACATGGAGCATGTACTTAGTTGTGTTTAATAATTTTTTTTTTATGAATAAATTGTATTTAATCAAATTATTGTCCATACCAATAAAACAATATTATTTACCCATACAAATCTTTTTTATTTTGTTTTTAAAATATTATAAAATAAGCATGCTTACATTTATTTAATTATATATATATATATATAAGAGCTAAATTTAAAAACAAACAACAAATAAAAATATGTGAGATAACCCAAATTATTTTTAAAATTAGCTAGTGAAAAACCCTATAAAATGATTATCACCTGATGACAAGTTAACTGGCGAAAAGAAAGGTAATAGCAATGTTTTGAAATTGAATTCGACACCGCATCTACTTAGTACATATAAGTTGAAGGATTGCTACCTTGACCAATGAACCGAAAATAATTGATAATCGACAGTTTTACCAAACATTTACAACAGCATAAAAATTGAACATTTATTAATTGTGTTCTCCTCCAACTCTAAGCATTTATTAACAGTTTTATCAAATAGTTGCCTCCACTAGGACAAGTAAACGTGCTCGATTTATCATCATAAGCATAACTATAAGCTTGAGGACACTGCTGCTTGAAAGTCATCGAATATTGGTTAGGTTGACATTTTTCTGGTGAATCATACTCTCCTGTGCAGCAGAACTGCGGCTGGTTAAATGCCAAACACGCGCTCTTGCAGGCAATCACATTCCCATCTGAACCTCTCACTGCTAAACTAGGATCACAAGCAGCATTCACGTTAGCTGCACAGCTTGTAGAAGGGCAGCCAGTAGAACCTCCTTGCGGGGTTACCGAAATTGGGATGTTAAAGCCATCAACAAGGCTTATATCGTAAAAATCTTTCCCACCATGAACTCTTAGAGTAAATTCTGCTAAGGATGCTGGTGGGATCGCGCCGGCTCCATTGCATTCTATGATACCAGAGGCACAGTCAGCAGTAGCACAAACAAACTTTCCCGAGGCATCTGTAGAGCATTGCGTTCTGGCCCACAAGCGGCCAGACCAATTGACAGGGACACTCAGCGAAGATGAAGCACCCGTTGCCAATGTGAAGCCAGTTGAAGATAAAGGCGGACCGCCAGCAGCCGTTAGAGTTCCTGGCCAGATTGTGTATGGACAGTTGTTTGTGAAGACGGAAGTCACAGATTGAGCTCCTGCATGCGTGCAAGCTGCGCAAGATTTATTTTTGTTTATATCAATCATTAAATCTTGGTCGATTCAAAGATAACATAATTCAATATTTAAAATCTTGCATTAATTCACTTATTTTTCTTTTAAAAACATAACATAACCCAGGTTTATTTTTTTAATATTTTTTTTCTTTTTGTTTTTTATCCGGAAACTCTCTCCTGGATAAGTTTATTGGATTCACGAAATCCATTGAATAATGAAAACTAATTAATATGTAAGAGCAAGGAGAATAATCAAAGTGAATAGTATGCATAATAGAGTTTTCCATGCAAGAATCTAATATATGTAATATTGTAAAACTACTTGCCATAGAGGAAGATGACGAGGGTGAAGGTAATTATAGCAAAGGGCATACGATTCTCCATTGCCAAGATGTGTCGAATGAAGACCTTTCACTACAAGATTTCATAGTTTTACCGACGGACATATTCCATTGGTGTGCGATTAGCTATTCGTCGGTGATTTATTTACCAACGTCTTCACTGACAGATTACGTCCGTCGGCATTCCTTTTATCGGTGATTCCCCATTCCATCGCTATATCAGTTGGAAAAACAAAAAAACCATTTGTTAGTGATATCGTGCTTTACCGACGGATACATACCGTTGGTAAATTTGTCGGTGAGTGTTTGAGATACCAACCGAATATATTCGTCTGTAAATTCATCGGTAAGTGTGGCAGCTACTGTCAAATGCCAACAAATTAAGTCCGTCGGTAAAGCTGTCGATGAGTGTTTGAAATAGCGACCGAATGTATCCTTCTATAAATGCGTCGGTGAATGGTACTGTTAAATACCGATGGATTCATTCAGTCGGTAAAACCCTTTGTAATAGTTTTTTCTAAATTTGTTTTTAAAAAATTATTTAGAATATATAATATAAAATTATATAAATTAATGGTAATAAAAACTAATTATGCAAATAAAATTTATATTAAACATAAAAAACAAAAAATCAAAGTTAAATAATATTCATTACAAACTAAATGTGTTTCAAAAGACATATGAAATGAAATTTTAAAGGTAAATAATGTTTATTACAAATTAATATAAAGATGGAGTTGGAGGAGGAGGAGGAGGTTGGTTGTTATAAAGCAAAAAAGGATTAGGCACACATGTTCCACTCTATGTTGCCATGTTCATGACCATTTCACGAAGCTGTTCATAAGCCGCTTTTTGTTGTGCAGACTCCGCTCTTTGTTCTGCATGAGACGTTTTGAGTTGCGCGTACTCCACTGATAAGTGATCGTATTTTTCGGTGAGCTGAGTCATGTGTTGCTGTAAGGCCACAAACTCCTTAGGTTGGGAGCTCGATATTGATTGGGAGCTCCCAACGGTTGAAACACTACGGGTCGACCGCAAGTTGTCGGTCGTAGTGTTGGAGAGCCCGTAAACCTGATTTTTATCGGGTCCACCTGACGATCCAACCTCCATCCACAAATCCGGATCGAATTCCGGATGGGTCAAAATATCGTCCCCGTATCTCTCCCTCAACCGATTATTATAGGTCTCCTGAAAATAAAAAAAGTACTCATCATATTCAATTCAATAAACATAATAACTTACAAAATAAAATGGTTGAACAAACATACCATGAAATGTTGAGCACGGTTATCAACGAACTGTTGCGCCCCCTTTTGGCGGTCTTGACTCTACACGTGCGTCTCCACAAACAGCTCCATCGGGCTCGGCTCACGTCCAAGAGACGCAGCCTATAATGAAAAAAGATATATTAACAACAACTTAATTTAACGATATATTTTATTTAAATTAATCTTACCATCTGTTTCGCATGTCGCACTCGAAATCGTGGCAGCCCTAAAAAATATTTACATGGAAAGAACATATTTTTGGCATCTTGTTCTTTTAGGGGAAAAGGTCTTGTTGAGGAGTTGCCACCTAGTATTATGGTCACTAGGAACCCTAACTGGTCATCAGAGATTCTATGGCTCGGAATTGATTACGTAAAAGCGAAGATATTATCACCCCTTAAACGTTCTGCTTGAGGCAGACTGCATTGTTAGTTTTGTCTTAAATTGCTAAATGTTTATTAGTTTATGCTATGATAATTTGCTTACAACATTCCTGACTCTGGCGTAAGTGAATATTCAACTACGAATATCTCCAACTCTAGAGTTGGTCATTATTACGTAGCTATAAAAAAAAAATTAGATCAATATTTTTTATTCCCTACTCGAGCGCTAGTGAAAAAATAAATTTATTTTTAAGCATGCACATATTTTTTTTATTTTTCTAGCTAAATAAAATAAAATACAACGAATAAAAATAATATAAATTTAAACCGGTATTTGTATTCTAGACTCTGGCGTTAGTGAATAAACCAATAAATTTATATTATTTTTATTCATGCATACACATTTTTTTATTTTTTCTAATTTTTTTTTATTTTTCTGTTTTGCTTTTTATTTTTTTATTTTTTGGGCTGGGCTCAGCGCAACCCACATGGGCTGGGCTGGACCCAGTCAGCCCGGCCTGGTTAGTGGCCCAAGCCAGTGACCTGGCTGGGCAACATGAAGCACGCGGGAACTAAATCATGCGTGCATGAGCAGATAAAGGGATTAAGTTGGAATGCACAGTAGGAAATGAATTAAAATGAAAAGCGGGGAAAAAGAAGCTTACTTACCTGGTTCTGGAAACTGAAGGCATAGCAACAATGGTTCTGGTCACGGTGGCTTTCCTCTGCTTATGTTCTTCCCTTCTGCTTTCCTTTTTTTGCTTCTCTTGTTCTCCTTGTCCCTCTCAATGTTTGCCTGGTGCTGGAGCTTGATGATGAAGACGATGGCGAAGATGTGTTGATTGGCCAAAGCTAACTTCTCTCCTTCTCTGTTTCTGTCTCTGTTGTATGCTCCTGTGGTTTTTTTTTGTTCGTTCCTTCTCAAGCAATAACAACAGTGGCTGCTGAAAATGGAACCACCGAAGAAGAGGTCGAGAGCGTCCCCTTTTGTTTTTCACTGTTGTTCATTCTTTTCCCCTCTTCTTCGTCTGTATATCCCCTGTTTCGTCCCTGTGTTTTTTCTGTTTCAATTACCCCTTGTTCTCTTTTTTTGTTCCTCTATCCTCTCTGTTTCCCCTCCGTTCTCGGTCGCTCTCTATCTCTCCTGCCGGTTCCCCCTGGCTTTTTTTCGTGTTCCTCCTCCCAGTTTTTCTTCCCCGTTCTTCCTTCCTTGTTTGTGTCTCTGCCCTTTCTCTCCTGTCTCTCAGTTTTTTCCTTTTGTTTTCCCCTTTTCGGTCGCTCACTCTCTCTATCTTCTCTCTCTTCCCCCCCCGGTTTTGCCCTTTCTTCACCCTCGCGTGCATGGCCTTTCTCTAGCTTTTATAGAGCCAGAGAATGCCATGCAATCACCTCTAAATAAAGAGGAGATCGACTGTTTGCAGGAGTAATGAGGGAATGAGGATCGTGCAGTGTCCGTTTCTTGTTTGAAGAAGATGAATAGTGTCCCTTGAAACGGCGCCGTTTTGAGATGTGAAATTGCCATTTACATTTTGCCCCTTGAAGTTTTGAAAGTTTTGCAACTAAGCCCCTAGTTAAATTGTAATTGAAACCCTGCATTTCGTCGCCTTTTACAACACAGTCCTTGGACTCTAATCTGTTGCAATGTTGCCCCCAATTAACCCCAAACTTTGGTATTTCTTCAATTAAGTCCCTGATTTCATTAATTCAATTAATTCCAAGCTCAAATAAGTCTCAAAACTTCTCAATTCTCCAATTAAACCTTTGAATTGATTAATTAAGTTAATTACAAGCTCAATTAAGTCTCAAAACTTATCAATTCTCCAATTAAACCCTTGATTTGATTAATTAAATTAATTTCAAACTCAATTAAGTCTCAAAACTTCCAATCATGTTGCCCTTAACCCAAATTTTAATTTATTCTTCATTTTTTATTTGTTTTTCATCATCATTTTTTTCATTTTTTTTAATTATCATTTTTCAGAAAATAAAATAATAGTAATAAAATGGTCAAAAATTAGGTTATGACAGTTGCCCCCTCTTTATAATATTTACTATGCAAAGATATTGGAAATTTTCATTTTTTTGTTAGCTTTGTGTAGTAAATTTATAAAGAAAAGTAGATATAGAAAGAACTTTTGCATTTTTTTTAGAGTCTTGAAAACTTCAAAAACAGTAGATTGACATATGACTTTTACAAGGAGATGTAGAAATCAAGAAACAAGTCATTTGGAAGACGACCCACTTTTTTTGTTTTTTTTTTTTGAAATGGATCAAATTTGGGCAACCTGCCAGATGATAAAAGAACGCGAAGAATTTCGCGAGTGGTCTAATTGTTTCAAGCGACCTGCCCGATAGGAAGAAGAAACGCGAAAAGGGTTTCGCGAGTGGTCTAATTGTTCCAGGCGACCTGCCCGATAGGAAGAATAAAACGCGGAAAGGGTTTCGCGAGTGGTCTAATTGTTCCAGGCGACCTGCCCGATAGGAAGAATAAAACACGAAAAAGGCTTTCGGGATGTATACCGGTTTGAAATCCCTCCAAACCGCAACATCGCTTCAGCCTTGGAAACCCCTATCCCTCGCGGTTTTTTTTGCCCTTTATTGTGCTTCATACCAAAAATCATGCAACTTACTTCACGCAACCAAAAATTACATTTCAAAACATAATTTTTTTGTCTAAAAAAAATCTTGTAGACTACAATAAAATATTAAGAATTACAATTCAACAAATTATTCAATAATTATGCCAATACAACAATAAAATATATTCAATAAATAAAAAAAACTATAGACTAACAATTAAAATTAATGGAAAAAATTAAACATAAATCATGCAATAATAGAGTAAAATTAACAATTATTCCAAAATATTCAATTACTAATACTAAGGTAAATTCAACATTAACAATTACAATTCAAAAAATTATTCAATAATTATGCCAATACAACAAAACAATAAATTAAAAAAAAAAACTCTAGAATAACAATCAAAATAAATGGAAAAACTTAAACACAAATCCTGCAATAATAGAGTAAAATTAATAATTATTCCAACATATTCAATTACTAATTCTATGGTAAATTCAACATTAACTATAAATATTCAACAAATTAACTAATAATAATTATGCCAATATAACACTAAAAAATATTCAATAAATAAAAAAAAAACTATAAACTTTAGCAATGAATTATGCAAAAAAACTATGGATTTTATCTACATTACAAAAAATACACCAAAACAAAAAACATAACAAAAAAAACTCTTAAAGTAAAATGAAATAGAAGAAACACATATCTTTTAAACTGATGGAGATTCACGAGAAAAGTTGCTAGAGATTGCTGGTGAAACTTTTGAAGAATGGAGAGGAAAATAATCGGTGAAAAACTGAGGAGAAGAAAAAATGAACTGAAGAGGCGGTTGGGGGACTTATATGGTAGTTTTACCGATGGATTCACCGACGGATATAAAATTAATTATTATTTTAATTTATTCAGTCGGTGAAGTGTCAAAAATCCATCGGTAAATTTTGAATTTCGCACCAAAATTTTTAATGACTCTCCATTTGTTTCGTGGTCCATCGGTAATTCCCTCGGCACTATGACGCGATCAGAGATGCATTTAATGCACAACCCTTTGGAATTCGCGCGGTCCGTCGGTAATTTTGTCGGTAAACTTGACCCGTCGACAACTTACGGACGGACTTGTATCCGTCGGTATTGATGTCGGTGATTGTGGCATTTCAAGTAATTATTTTCAAACTCTCTGTGAAATGCCGATGGATTTATATCCATCGATATTGCCGTCGGTGATTGTGGCATTTCAAGTAATTATTTTCAAACTCTCTGTATAATGCCGACGGATATATATCCGTCGGTATGGACGTCGGTGATTGTGGCATTTCAAGTAATTATTTCGTGTTACAAAATATATCATCCATGATCTATAATTATTTCAAGTTATTATTTCGTGATTGTGACATTTCAAGAAATTATTTCAAGTAATAAATATTTCGTGTTACAAAATATATCATCCATAATCTAAATTACATGAAAAAAAGGGTTTTACATAGGGCTTCATTTTGGTAGTTAGTCAGAATTTTCTTCTTCTTCATCATCAATTGAATTGTCATCACCTTTATCGCAATCTTCAATATGGATATCTTCTTCGTCATCGACATTTGCTTGTCCGCTAGAACTCAAAACAAAATTCAACTCCTCTGCGTCAACATCAACAAGACTATCATCGAAAACACGAAAATTTGAATTTTCTTCCAATTCAATCGAACGCGCAACTCGATATGGTTCAACCAACTCACTAACTTGAAAGACTTCATCTCGCACACTTGTGTCTTTGTTCTCATCCTGAAGAACCTCGACACGACCCCGGGGTTTCGTTTTTAAAACGGACAACCAATCCATTTTTGATCGATCCTTTCTAAATGAAGGGGCGTATGTGTAATAAACTTGTTGACATTGCTTTGCGAAAACAAAGACATCGTTTATGTTGTGGAGTCTAGCTTTTGAGTTGATTTCGACCAGACCATAGTGCGGATCAACTCTGATTCCTCTGTCAGTCGTGTCATACCAATAGCATTAGAATAAAAACACTCTATTCTGCTCGTTATGATATTCCAGTTTGACGACCTATTCTAATGTACCATAGTAGTCAACTTCTAACTCACTACTAGTGGATCCCTTAACACAAACACTGCTGTTGTATGTCTTTCTTCCTTGCCCGTATTCTTCAGTATGGAAAACATATCCATTGACAAAATACCCGTTGTAGTACTTACATTTTCTTTCAGGCCCCAGGCTTAGTGAAGACAATGACTTAGGCGCACTCCTTCCCATTTGATAAACCTTGTATGTAATGTACATCAATAAACAGTAAATGAACGAGAATCTCGTAATGACATGCATACATACAGTAATTTTGCAAGTTAGAATGAGTTTGTGATAGTGCTTACATGTGTTCTCAACCACGTGGCAAAATGTTCATCTTGTAATTGAAAGATCTGGGATTCGATCAGCTGTGAGTTATTGGAGATCAAATATTGTTGATGTTGCCTACAAGTGATAATGAGTGTATGATATTACAATATATAATTAACAGTATATTACTAACAAAGTTTAATTAGTATAAACTTACTGAATAAAAGGTCTCAGCTCATCACAGTTAAATAGAACATAGTTGTGTGCTTGTTTGAACTCTATTTCCGACAAATATCTTCCTCTTACGGCATTTTTAGGTGTGGGTCGTCCAGTATTGGAGAATATTGACAAGTTCCCACTGGAAGGCACTTCACCGCCATCATCATGCCGTGGAACGCGATTGATTCTCGTTCTCAGATGAGGTTCGAAATAGTACGAGATAAATGTTGAGATCTCCTCAACAATATAGGCCTCACATATCGAAGCCTCAACATGCGCCTTGTTCTTAACCTTTTTCTTGAGATTAAACAAGTACCTGCATTGAAATATTAATCAAGTATTTTCAATTAAGAAAAACATATAAAATACTTTTATATATGAATTACATTGCAACTGTAATATCTAACCATTCGAATGGGTACATCCATCTATATTGGACCGGTCCTCCAGCTTTTGCCTCGAACGGTAGATGTATAGGGAGATGCTCCATTGAGTCAAAAAATGATGGAGGGAATATCATCTCAAGTTTGCATAGTGTCTCGATGATATTCGTTTGAAGCCTCTCAATGTGATCAACATTCAACTTGCTGGAGCATATATCTCTGAAGAAATGACTGATCTCCGTGAGTGCATCCTATATTCCCTTTGGCAACAAATCACGAAAAGCTAATGGGATGAGTGTTTGTATAAACACGTGGCAGTCATGACTCTTCATTCCATACAATCTGCAGTCCTCTATATTAACCAGCCTTGATATGTTCGATGCATGTCCATCCGGAAAACGCAGACTCTTAAGCCATTTGTAGACTAGCAGTTGTGTGTTTTTCTCTAACACGAAGCTTGCTCTTGGTTTTGCGACCCGTGACTCATCATAAACCAACTCCATATTTTTACGGTTACAGTATAAAGCTATATCCAATCTAGCCTTGATGTTGTCCTTTGTCTTCCCCTTCACATCCATGACGGTGTTGAAAATGTTCTCAAACATGTTCTTTTC
>Ga0325411_1000294_pt1 | contig 50623 bp, 31 predicted proteins | sample PopdelMetagenome_13_FD_206181 | JGI IMG/M metagenome (GOLD analysis project Ga0325411, IMG submission 206181) | Populus deltoides microbial communities from Bellville, Georgia, United States - Xylem-PdIQD-R4 | ecosystem: Host-associated > Plants > Phyllosphere > Stem > Wood/Secondary xylem... | reverse complement strand
AGAGTATCATTGTACCTTAAGAGTTTTTTTAATTATTATTATCAAATATTAATTTAAATAAAATAGTTGATTATATATATATATATATATATATATATATATATATATATAAAGAATTGCTTTCAATATGTTCTTAATTGCTTGTTTTTGCTTATTATATTATTGGTCTTTCATGAAATTGTTACAGCAAAAGAAAAATTATGTTTGTTAAGAGATTATTTAAAAAAGAGTTGTTTTTTTAAATAAAATAATATATGTATTAAATAAAATAATTTTTTTAAAATAAAAATAGTGTTAGAATTAACTTTCATAATTATCAATATAAAAAAAACATTTCAAAAATTTTTAAACATTCATAACAACTACTTCACAAAGTGTCTAAAATTATATATTTCTTGATATGAACCAAGCCAGATCTGAATTTGATCTTAAAATATTTGCTGATCAATTTTGCGAAATTGAACATATCTCTCAAATTGTATATTGGATCGAGCTGTAATTTTACAGGGAGATACTAGACATATTAAATTATATTATGGTAGTGTTCCAGGTCAAATAGAGTTATGGAACATATCATTTCAGAGGGTCAGAGTTACTAGACGAATCTTGTTAAATCTGCTAGACTAGACCTTTGTGTACAGTTTGGGACATATCTGAAACTATAGGTAGAATTTTGTTAATATTCAAGCTGGATTGGAAAATAGACATCCTAAACTTTCCAACCATATATAGTGGGTTGTGTACATCATCCAGATAAGAGAAAATGATGCATTTAAAGTCAGGATTGAAATCTGCCAAAAATTTACAAAAATTAGAGATTAAAGCTACATGGAGAAATTAGTATGAAGAATTTGTTTTTATAATTCTATTTTATTTATTTATTTAATGTGAAATAGTTCTTTTTTAAATTTGGGTTTGTTCTAGGCCATTAAACATTATTTAAGAGTTTATTTTATTATTGAACTTATGTTAGTTAATTACTAGTTTAGACTCATTAGCTTACAGCACAAAAACGGTCTATTAGGGTTAGTTAGATGAGACTGTATTATATTTTTTTGAGCTGCAAATCTTAGCAGCGAGTTGAAGAATAAACATAAGTTTTTCTTTTGTTTGTATGTGGCAAAACAACCTTTCTTTGATCGTACATTAATTTATCAAAGATTAAATGGCTTCGTGGCGTCATTCGCATACTTAGTGTTCTTAGATACAAGGTTATCTCTAGAGTCCAAGTCTTTTTCCAATACCTTTGGTTCTTAGGTACAGGGTTACCTCTGGATCAGAGTTCTATCAAACCTGATTTTCAGCTTTCCGGGTTGTTATCTACTTTGCTACTTTGCTTGACCATGTGATCAAGGGGTCTGTATCATTGTATCATTCCTTCTTATAGAGAATAATTTTTATAAAATTGGTTTGTTGTTTTTTTGTTTGTGTTATCAAGAATAAGAGATTGGTATTAGAGCTGGATTTCGAAATCAGGTCATATCCTTTATTTTCTTCTTGTTAATTTTGGCTTCCTTAGCTTTCGATGTCTTTTATTCGGTTTTTTATTATTTCAATTCTAGAGCTTGGTATTTTGCATCTAGGGTTCCTTAAAAAAAATATGTCATTTTAGTTTATTGATGTCTCATATTATATCAGTAGTATAAAAAGTCAAAATAAAAAGAGAAAGAACATCTAAAAGTCACTTTTGTAATCTGCCACAATATATAAACAATGGAGAATTTGAACCAAAACAATTCAGAAAATTCTCAAATTTTATATATTGGTTCTATGAGTCCTAATTACACCCATATAAAATTTTATCTCATTTGAAGATCGTTTTCTATAGTAACCAAGATTGAGATTAAAACCTGCCATAATGGGTCAAATTTGTATTATAAGAGAATTTCCGATCAAATAAATTCATAGAATTCTCAAACTTTACATAATAGGTTTTCAGGTGCTGATCACTCTCCATATAAAATTTGAATTCATTTAGAGTTCGTTTGCTGTAGGAACAAAATTCGAGATTGGAACTTGTCGTAATGGGTCTAATTTGTGTTAATAATTCAAACTTGTTTCGCTTCTATTATTTTTCAATTTTGATAGTATAGTAAAATCATAATTGATATATTTAGGTGTCATTTAAATTTTTTTATAACCTTTGCATATGTTTTCTTTTGCATCTTCAAAAACACTCATTTTTAATATAAATTTGTTTATTACTTATAAAATTATAATCATAGTTTTGTATTTGCTTGCTTTTATATTTTTATTATAAGAGAATTTCCGATCAAATAAATTCATAGAATTCTCAAACTTTACATAATAGGTTTTCAGGTGCTAATCACTCTCCATATAAAATTTGAATTCATTTAGAGTTCGTTTGCTGTAGGAACAAAATTCGAGATTGGAACTTGTCGTAATGGGTCTAATTTGTGTTAATAATTCAAACTTGTTTCGTTTCTATTATTTTTCAATTTTGATAGTATAGTAAAATCATAATTGATATATTTAGGTGTCATTTAAATTTTTTTATAACCTTTGCATATGTTTTCTTTTGCATCTTCAAAAACACTCATTTTTAATATAAATTTGTTTATTACTTATAAAATTATAATCATAGTTTTGTATTTGCTTGTTTTTATATTTTTATTGCTTCTTGATTCGTATACACATATTTGGATACACTGCTAAGGTTGTTATATTTGGTGTTGAAATCAATTCTGCAAGAGCCAAAAAAAGATGAGACGAGAGGAAAAAGACATAGCAAATGTATTTGAGTGAAAAACCTATATTTGAGTGAAACACGAGAGGAGTGTAAATACGTGAGGGAGTGGGTGGGGGATATATAAGTCTTGTCAACTAACCAGTTTTCATATTCAAAGATGCTGGAGGGAAGCAATAACATGGCAACACAAAGAAGAGATAATGAAATTGTAAATCAGTTACGCATTATGAATCAACGGATGGATCAAATGGCCAATGATTTTAGAGATAGGTTAGATAAGTTAGAGAGGAAATGTGTTAATGATCATGATGGAGTTCAAAATAGGTCTGAACGAAGAGAGTTTAATATTAGAAGGGTTGTGAGGGGAGTTAACACTAATGTGAATGAGTTTATGGCTAGTAATATGGACATAAGTGATGTTGATTTTGAAGATGTGTTCGTGGGACATGGGGAACATTTTGGACAACAATGAAATTATGAGTTTAGAGGGTAATGATATGGTGATAATTTTGACCAGAGAAGTAATTATAGGTACCAAGACTATTATCACAGGGCACACCATAATGTCGTCAGCGACGGCGAGTTTGTATCGTGCCTCTTGATGATGTGTGTGTGTGTGTGTTAGGAATGGTTTTTGAATTTAATCATAAAATTATGATTAAGGTTCAAGAGTCGCCACCTAGTATTGTGGTCTCTAGAAACTTATGGTCTACAAGAGTTTGAGTAAAGGACTGGTTGTGCAAGAGGAAGACGCATCACCCCAGTGCACCCTAACTACGACAAATTGTATTATTGTTTGATTGTTTTTCTATGTTGAGTTTCGATTCGTTGGTCTTTTGTAAGGTCTAAGACAAATCTCTTTTTGTGAGAGAGTTTCTACCACATCGACTGAAATCCTAATCATTCTAAAGTTTGAATCTTAACATCGCATTTATTTTATGCCTTGTATCTTTAACACCCGAGGATGTACTTTATCGTATAATTTTACACCTCACAGATATTAATGTCTACATTTGGACCCTAAAAAAAATTAGAAAAAAGGTTTTTGATATTTTGGTCAAACCCTAATAGATGATCATAAACTGGTTATGATATCCATTTTTTTTATTTTCAAATCATGAGAAAGACGCAATTTTATCTTTCTAAGAAAATATACTTGGAAAATTTTACGATTTAGTCGTATGAATGAAAATAAAACATTTTTTTAAGGGAAATTAATTTAAAAGTTTTGAGATTTTTTTTATTTTTTTTAGAACTTTATCGGAGAAAATCGAGTACTGTAATATTGGATTTATATCTTACAATGTAAATATACAACCCGATATTATGAAAAATTGGTAGAAAAACATACGATAAAATCACAAATTTTTTAAAGGATTTTGAATTTTTTTGTTTTTGTTTTTTTAAAATAATATTATAATTAAATATGTACGGGCTGGGCCGGCCCAACTAAATAAGTCGAGCCCAGCCAAGTTACGTTGTGCCAATCTTGGCCAAACAGATCTTTTTTTTTCTTTAGGCCGAGCCAGACCAAAACGGGTTCGGCCCCGGACCATATGGTTGTTGGCCTAGCTCAGCAACCATGTTAATTAATTTTCCTTCTGCATGCAATGGTAAATTTTGCAGGCGGGGAGTGGGAGGAGAAGAGGAAGGAGAAGGAGAGAAAAACAACCTAGCATGATGCTCGTCACCATGATAAGAAGGTCCGGCGATTCCAAAGGTGGCCGAAGGTGTTAGTGGTTGGGTTACTATGGTGCAGGAAAAGGAAGTCTACAACAGTGTTACTGTTCATTGCGGTGAGCAATAACAATCGTTGAGGAAGGAGCTGGTGTTCGTGAGGGTTTATAGGCTGGGGTTTTTGGTATTCTAGCCGGAGAAGGCAGTTGTGGAAGAGGTGGAGAGAGAGACAGAGAGAGAGAGAGAGAGAAAAGGTGGCAAAAACTGGGAGGAGGCTAGTTTTTTGGCCGTTTATAAACCCAAATTTCTTCTTTTGCAAGCCATAAAATCCATCCCTATTTATAAGAGTTGGAAGAGGGTAATCTTCTCTTCACTGAGAAAAACTTTCGACCCTTGATTCAGTTAGGAAGGATCCCAACCGTTGGTTTAAAGTAGGCACTATGAACTGTCAAATTTGACAGTTGAAGGCTATTTGAGTTGGCCACTTTAGCTGGAACTGTGACCTTTGTGTTGTCCATCAAAATGAACGGACCACATAGGGTGCTAGAGCAATGTCAAGTGATCATTTGTGTGTAAGTTTGGTTAAATTTGGTGGAGAAATGAATCATTAAATGCACCTTCAAATAGCCTCCTAAACTGTCATTTCAGAGAAAAAGAAGAAGACAATAAACAGTGAATCACACGACACGTCGTCTAGTTCTATTTTTTAAGTTCAATTTAGTCCTCCACCTTTTGATTTAATATAATTTAGCCCCTTCCGAACTTCAATTTTAACCTCGAATTTGGGCATTTTTTTCACTTTGATCCTTCGTCTCAGATCTATACAATTTGACCCTCAATTGACAATTAAACTTTTAATTTTCTTCAATTTCACCCCTGGATGTTGTCACTTAAGCCCCTTTAGTTTGGATCATTTTGCATATTGGTAATTGGGTGTGAATTTGTTTTTAATTTCACACCTAATTGACTCCAAAACTTTGATTTTCTTGTGATTTTACTCATGATTTCAATCAATTAACTTGGTAAAAAATAAATTTGATCTTCTTAAATTTCAACCTTCTCAATTAAGCCCAAATTGGGCTTCCAAACTTAATTTTTCACCAATTAAGCCTTTAATAAAATTAATTTGACCAATTTGAAGTATAATTAAGTCCTTACACTTAATTAAATCCTTCAATTGGACACAAATTAATTCTTAAACATAATTAAAATTTAATTTGGTCTAAGATTAAATCAAATTGGCCTATTAAAAATTTAATAATGTCTTTGGACTTAATTTTTATGAAAATTCATCCAATAATCATTTATTTTGAGCTTGAATTTGTATTTTTTTCTATATTTTTATGCATAATAGGGTACAATTAGGTCTCAAATGTCCTTCAAAATTGCAGCTGTATTCCCCGGCCTGCTTTCTCCCCGTCGCCAGTCTTTATTTTATTTATTTTTTTTTAATAAGAAAGGATTTTTTAGAGAATAACCCAGAATTGGGTTATGGCAACTATAATGTTGAGTTTGGTGTAGATTTAGATATAATTAAGCTGAAAGTATTGGGTTTTCTACGGAATATTGACCTAGAATTTTATTTAGGATAGGAGAATAAGGTGGAATGGGTTTTTAGCTTCATAATTATCTAGAGCCTAAGAAAATCAAGATTGTTGTGATTGTTTTTATTAATTATGCCATTGTATGGTGGGATAATTTAGTGACAAACAACATGAGGAATTATGAGAGAAGAGTTGATATTTGGGATGAGATGAAATCCCTTATGAATAGGAGATTTGTACTTAGCCTCTATTATAAAGAATTGTATCAAAAGTTATAGAGTACGAGTCAAAGTACAAAGATCGTTGATGAGTACTTCAAGGAGATGAAACTTGTTATGATTCGAGCTAATATTGAGAAGGACATGGAGGCTACTATGGCTAGATTTATGAATGGCTTTAATTGTGATACAACTCATATTATGAAGTTGCATCATTAGATGAAGTTGAAGGAGATGGTGCATATGGTTGTAAAGGTAGAGAAATAGCTTAAATAGAAGGGTACCATTCAGCAAAGCCAATCATAAAGCCTTTTGACATCTTAGAAACCTAATTGGAAGGCTAACACTAAGGGCAGTCCATCACATCCGAATAAGAAGGGTAAGGTTGAATACCCTAGAGAGAATACAGATACCTTGATCGTTGTTAAAGGTAATAATGTTACTTCCACTTCTCATAAACATGATATTAAATGCTTTTATTTTTTAGGTTTTGGTCATGTTGCTTCATAATTTCCAAATAAAATAGTAATGGTTAGAAAGCTAATAATGAGGTTGAGACTGATGGGGAGGATGAAAAAGAAAGATGTCACCATTAGAGGATGTTGATGGTGTTTGTGTTGAATATCCGGTTGAGGGAACACTTGTGGTAAGAAGAGCACTGAATATACATATCAAGATGGCCATGTTCAGAATAAGGTATATAGTTTAATTATAGATGGTGGTAATTGCGTTAATGTAGGTAATACAAAATTGGTGGAAAAGCTGAACTTCCACACTACCAAATATCTCATACCTTATAAATTAAAGTGGTTGAATGATAGTAGTGAATTGAAAAGGAATAAGCAAGTTCTGGTTACTTTTATATTAGTAAATATTGTGATGAGGTATTATATGATGTTGTACCAATACAAGCTAGTCATTTATTACTTGATAGAACATGAAAATAGGATAAAAGAGCTATGTATGATAGAGTGACAAATATATATTCCTTTCAGATAAATAGAAGACCTATAACTCTGGTATCTTTGACATCTAAACAACTATATAAGGAGCAACTAAAATTAAAAAAAGGGAAGATGGCTGAAAAAGAGAACTTGTATATCAAGGGGACCTTCGTTGCTAACAAGGTTCTTCCTGGTTTTGAAGATAATGTTATTTTTTGGATTGGTACTGATTTATAGACCTTATAAGATGTTTTCAATGATACAAAATTGAGGTCAAATCTTTTTAAAGAATGGGAGGATGATACAAACCAAATCAGCTCTAAATATGGCTTTAAAATATCTGTTAAATAGTTTTGTGATATCAGACATATCTTTAAAACCATACATCGGATCAAGCTGTAATTATACAGGTAGATAATATACACATGCAAATATATTGTGATACATGTTCAAATAAAATTAATTTTAGGAATATATTATCTTAGAGGGTCGAAGTTACTAGATGAATCTTGTCCAATCTGTCATACTAGACTTTCGTGTATTGTTGAGGACATATCTGGAGCTACGAGTGAAATTTCCATGTGATTCAAGTTGGAATGGAAACTATACATATTAAGATTTCCAACCATATATGGTAGGCATATTAATTCATTCGGACAAGATAAAACAATGTGTTTAAATTAAAGACTGAAATCTACCAAAAATGTGTGAAAATTAAAGATTTGGGCTATATGGAAGAATTTTAGCATAAAGACTTTGTTTTTATTATCCTATTTTATTTTATTTATTTAATGTTAAATAATTATTTTTTAATTTGGGTTTGTTCTGGTTCATAAACATTGTTTAGGGGTTTATTTTGTTATTGGACTTATGTTAGTTGATTACTAGTTTAGACCATTAGCTTACAACCCAAAAAGAGTCTATAAGGTTTAGTTAAAGGAGACTATATAATGTTTTTTTGAGATGTAAATTTCAGCAGCAAGTTAAAGAATAAACCTGAGTTATTCTTTTGTTTGTTTGTTTCAAAACAACATTTCTTTGTAGGGACGAAGATCGTACACTAACTTATCGAAGATTATCTGGCTTCGTGACGTCATTTACATAGTTAGGGTTCTTAGATATAAGGTTACTTTTGTCTAAGTTTTTTTTTCCAATACATTTGGTTCTTAAGTATAGTGTTACCTTTGGGTCGGGGTTCTATCAAACTTGATTTTCAGCTTTTTAGGTTGTTATCTACTTCATTGGAGGTCGCTTGACCACGTGATTAAGAGATCCGCATTATTTCTTCTTACATAGAATAATTTTTATAAAATTGGTTTATTATTTATTCTTGTTTGTGTTATAAAAAATAAGAGATTGATTAGAGTTACAAAATAATACTGAAATTAAACTACAAGCACAAGAAGATAGAAAATAATTTGATTTAAACCTAAAGCATTGATCATTGTCACAATCTATATCTTGAAGCTTATACCCTATCAACAAATGTTATGAGTATATCTTCTTTTATATATTGATTTACATGTGTTTATATGTTTCTTTGTAGAAACCAAATTATTATTTTAAGGGAATAGCAATCCGTTATAAAATTTTAAATAGACTTTTAGTAGATATCATTTTTCATTCACTCTAATAATCCCTTGTATTAATAAAAAAATTATATAAAAAAATATATAAACACATATGAATAAGAATATAAAAGAAAATCAACTCACATTATTTATCGATAAAGTATAAACTTCAAGATGTAGATTGAGGCAAGGATCAATTCTCTAGCCATCAAATAATTTATTGCCAACCCTTTGATGTTTGTAATCTGATTACAATATTGTCCCTTATGTCTACTCATTCTCTTATTCTTACTAGTATGAACGAGAATAAAGAATGAACTAATTTGGTAAAAGTTACTCTTATTTTTTATTAATAGCTAAAATAAATATTCAAATGAATCTTAATAGTTTAAATTAAAGAGGGGGAAATTATTTCTTGAGGCGAAACTCCCATTTCATTATTATTATTTTACAAAAACATGTTCTTTTTATTAGTAGCATGATTTGTTAAATAAAAAAATATTATAAACTAAAAGGCAAGTTTCAAAAAAATAAAATAAAATTACGCTTCATAATTTTGTATGGTTGTATGAAAAAAAGAAAAGAATAATTAATTCATGAAAACTATACAAAAAATTAACAAAACAATAACTATTTTATGCTCATTGATTATTCATGTGTAAGCTTTTTACAATTTGTTGCATGTTAAGCTTGTATATGATGAACAAAGTTAATGAAAATATAGCCATAAAAAGCTCTAATTTTATTTTAAAATGATGGCATAATTAGAATATTTTCTTAAATATCATTGAAATTATTAATTTAAAGAGGAACATAGTGTTTTTTTAAAATGTTTCTAGGCTTTTGAGGCCAAAGCAAATAAGATACATGGTTTGCATGCGGTGGCGAATTGATATGGTTGTAACATGTGATTCACACTCTAGTAAGGGTTGGAGCACGTGACCAACTAGATTATGTGCATCTCTTCCTCCTTTTTATTCTGATATTGATTATGAGATCTACCATCATCTAATAAGAGAGATAAGGGGAGGAGGGGCTTTGGTTTTTCATTTCCTTCTTTTCTTTTAAATGTGTTTGTAATGATGTTGTTATGAGGCTATTGCTGGTTTGATGTGTGATGGTAAAGAGGGGTGTTGTGTAACGATGGATGGTGGTTATATCAACATCTATTGAGGAAGGAGTGGTGGTTGAAGACAAAAAACGATGAAATAAGGGAGTGATAGTAAAAGATGAATAACAATAAAGAATTAAGTAAAAATATTATTTCATTTATCAAAGTTGTACATTATATATCAACCAGAGATTAAACATTATGCAGCTCACTTTTAAAGAATTAAGAGGTATTTGAGATTGTGGTGTAAAGTGATTTTCTATACAGTTTTTCGCTTGAAAATACATTAAAATAAATTCTTTTTAATTATTTTTTTCACAACACATTAAAACCATTATAAAACACTAAAAAAAGCATCAATTTAATGATTTTTCCAAGCCAAAAATACTTTTCAAAAGTATCTAAAACCAGAAATAGAAGTTGTACCAAACATCCATTTAATCATTGTTTCTCTATTCCTTCTCGATCCAACCTTTGTTATGTTTCATTTTTTTAATGAATTAATAAATTGTCATCTCTGATTCTCCAGCATACTTGAGAAGAGGTTAAACCATTAACTATAAACTAAAAATCATGGGGTTTTTCTTGTAGCAAAGCATTGTTCACATACACACGCGCATAAAGATTATGGATTTATTGTTTATTTTTTGATAATTTATATTTGGTCCTTAAAGTTTTTTTTTGTGATTTAATTCTAATTATAGGCCAATTTCTTATGAATTCTTAGTCAAGGGTAAAATTGAAATAATGGGGACTAAAATAAAAACGATGCTAAACATGGGTGGCGTGTTAGAGATTGCATGAAAAATACACTTAAGTCTTCAATTTTTAAAAATAACAAAATTTATATAATTTAGGTCCATTTAAATTTTAAAAAATCAATTTTAGTATACAAGTTCATTAGTGTAATTTTTCGGTCACTAGTTAGATAGAAAAGAGAGAAAGATGGGTTGTCAGATTCCGACAATGAGAGAGAAAGTCATTATTCACTTCATTTTTTGCCACCAAAAAGAGTCTTTTTAGTGTCTCCGGGTTCCATGAAATGAGAAGGTCTTCCTAGTGATTGTTTAGAGTCTCGATGTTGCTTGGAAAAATAGATCTGAGTTGAGAAAGCTAAAACTAAATCGATTTGATTTTAGATTTGAGGCTATTTTTTGGTAATCGGAGTTGATGGAATGGTTTATGGATGTTATAAAGGTGTTGGGGATGTTTTCTTTTTTTAATTATTGAAATAGCTTGAAAATTGGATTTTTAGTTCAAAAGACTAGTTGTCTCCTACCACCATTATAGTGGCTGAAATCTGGGCTTGTAGACGACATATCGACTGTCTAAGTGGGCGATATGTCACCAATCTTTTTTAAAAAATATTAGGGGTGGGTCGTCCACCCCTTTAAAAAATTTTAAAAAATAAAATTTAGCCCAGGCTCGTCAACGCTCTTGGGCTCTTTATTGTAGTGGCCCTAAGCACCTGGCTCCTTTTGGCCCTTTTCTATTTTTAGGATGAATATAAATTTAAGTGAAAAAAATATTGAACCTGGTTGAGTTTATGGTTCGAGTTTTTGATAAGTTAAGTCATAACATCCAGACTATTATATTTTTTTTATGATATTGCTTGTTTTTTTTACTTATATCTATTTTTGAAATATCTTTTTTAAAAAAATAATTTTAAAATTTATGTTTCAATTAATATCCCTCATATGTAATTTTTGTTTGCTTATTTAATTTTTGAAAAGATTATTCTAATTCATCTATTTTTTTATATACAAAAACTTTATTTCTAAAATAAAAAATATTTATTTTCAAATAATATTTCTGATATATGCAATTTTGCATAAATTTTTTTTTACTTTTATTTTATTTAATCAATTTAATATGTATGTCTATTTTTAATATCATTTTATTGAATAAAAAATTAATTTTAATAAAAACATTCAGTAAACACATTCAGATAAATATGTTTTCTTGTAAAATTAAATATAGATCTATACTTGTCTTTTAATTTTTCAAGTTTTATTTTTAGTTATTGTTAATATTTTTTTTACTGTTTATTAACAAATAATTTTCAATTTATTTAATTAATGTATGCATAAACTTTTTAATTTACACTTAATTTTTTTAATATATATAAAAACATTAAAAAAATTGTATGTGTGTGTGTTTATATATATAGCCCGCGGAGCTATATACTTGTAAAAGCTGTTAATGGATAATAATTTGGACCCATTTATAATTGCCTTTTATGAAAAAAAATCAATCCGTACAATATGTACAGTAGTGAGTGATATGACTGATTTGGAACTTTTAATTTAACAGCCACACAATTTTACCAGGAGAATAGCTGCACGGCCTCAATGTTACGCCCTTTGGTTGAAAAATCTTAAGACCAATGTACGATATTGTCCTTCCAAGACCACATTACTCAGCATAGTTGGAATTTGCTTGGAAATTGTAGTAGACTCGTATATGACCACAACAAATTTCTTGGCAATCAAATAACAAATATAAAGGGTACGACAGATTTCAATTAATCACAGGCTATCAAGCGAAACAATCAAAGTGGGGCTACTTAAGCAAAGGATCTGATATATTGATCACTAATTCTTGAGTTTTTCTTCTTAAATTAGCACATTAAAAAAATAATACAATCCAAAATATATTTAAAAAATAGCACAATTTAACGAGTCATATACGGTATATGTGATTCAATAAAAAAAATTTGAGATGGGGTGTTTTTACAACCTCTCAACTTCAATTCACAATTCAACATATTTCTTAATTTACAATTCGTAATTAAAAACTTAACATTTTAATTTAGTTTGAATTAAACTAGATTAACAAGACTCATAACATTAAAATATATCATTTAACTATATCTTAAAATCATCCCAACTCATACACGAGCATGGACTGCTCCTAGATAGACTTGAAGCGCTCGTGGACAAGCTTGCACCAAATTCACCCAACTCGTCCAGCTCCTAACATTCCATAAGCTCCTTACCACCCTTCTGACCATCACATGCACTAAAGTACCAGCTGCAATCAAAGAAAATAAATTTATGTAATATCCCCCTCATGAAAAGTAGCATAAACACAAGGAACCCTGACAAATTTTATCTCTTTCACCATGACAACATGCATGATATCGAGGAAGAAGATGCCTTAAAAAAAGATTGAAAGATTGATCGCTAGAAATTACCTTAACATAAAAGCAACCTAAACAAAAGGGAAAGGAAGTATGCACATCTTGTAATGACTTACTTGAGATAAAATAATCTCCAGATATTGTATCCTCACTCACATGAAAATTATTGAACTTTTCAATAAAAATAGTAGTGTTTCTCCATTCTATAAAGCAAGTCTCAATATCTATAATGAAAGTCTCTATGTCTATAATAAAAGTTTCAATGATTACAACTCTTAATGCCTCTCCATATCTATGATAGTCTCAACGCAACATCTCCATAGCATTGCCAATAGTCACAAAACTAATTCAAATACTAGAAGGGGAAATAATGATACAAAAAAAAAAATATATATATATATATATATATCCTCATCGTTTGGCCCAAGTCTAAACAGCTAAGATCTCATATTTCTCTCTCTCACGCTCTCAAACATATATACAGGCAACAAATTATAACAAAACTTTGGATAAAGAAATGCATAAAATGAGAAGCACAACATGTTTAAATTAACAAATGCAAGCAGATTAAATGACAACAATAAAAAAAAAAGAGGTTCATTAGTAACATATGATAAAAAGAAATAGGATAACATAAAATCTAAAGCAAGAGAGAAGAAAAAGAGAAAGAAATAATACAACACAAAACTTCACATCAGCACACTCTTAGGACCATCAGAAAAATCTTGATGAGATAAATCAATAGTCATCAGAGAATACAATTAATAGTGGTTGAAATGAGCCACAAGCACTATTTAAAGATGATAGGTGGCTCACTTATGGGTCCGAGTACTACATGTGCCATTTTTAAAAAGAATTATGTCCATTTAGGCCATGCCTAAATGGAGAATTTATATCCGTTATGGGATATAATTATGTCCATTTCAGCAATGCCCAAACAGATATAATTTAAGTCTTTGGTCTAATAGAATTTTTGTTTGTTACCTAAACAGATAGGATTTGCCTCTAAACACCTATTGGGCCTCAATTTCTTCCCTGAAAAAAAAAATATCAACCACCATAAAGATTCCTAAAAATGACATGCACACATAACAAAGTCTCTACTTTATCAACACATACTCCCCTAGCCTACAATGGCCACCTTTTCATTTCAATAATTGTCTAGACTATAATGACCGCTCTAGGCTTGCTCAATCTAACTCATATCCCCTGCAATAGCCACCCTTTCATGCCAATAATTATCTCCTAATGTATGTAGCTTTCAAGGCCAATCTTTTCAACCAATGACAAGTACATTATAGTAACTAATGACTCAACTTTTAGGGAAGCAAATATTCTTCATCATTTTTTTTCCTTTTTATAGGGTACACTTATTTGACCTCATATATTTATAAATATTTTAGGTCACTAGGTAAATGGATAAGATCACAGAAGCTAAAAAAAGTCTCACACAAGGTCATAAAAAACATGTTAGTGAATATGCCTTATAACCAATTGATTGGTTACATGTAGCACTGAATATTCATGTAAAATATATTTATTATTAATTAAAAAAATTATATTTAATATTCAATTAATTTGATTAATGAATCTAGAGTAAAAATAAAGTTTGTGGAACAAAAATGTTTTGTATAGAAAATTATAAAGTTGTTGTAATTATGAGATTTCTATTACATCAAAGCATTGTTCCTAAATGATCCTGGTCAATGTTTTATTAAGATTGAACATTAATTAGAATTGTTGAGACCGATGCATATTATGTTCATTCTTTTATGAAATGAAGAAATTGCTCTCATAAACTAAGGTATAAGGGATACCTAAAACTAATATGCAGATGACATGTACACTGAACTGACCTGCTAAAGAATTTCATATGAAGAGATCATATATTTTTATGAAATGACTCACATGATAGTTGTGTAAGTGATCCTTTGACTTGAGATCACTAAATTATCTTATATAGAGAGTATTATGATTTGATCTTTAACCATATGTTATCCTAATCAAGGATAATAAATGAGAAGATATTGGGTAAAACATAAATTATATGAATGTATTTGAGTAATCAAGTAATCAAGAGATGACTCATAATTCTAGGTAAATTACAAAAAATATTATATATGCTCTTAAATATTATTGATTGTGAAATACTTGGTTAGGGTAGAATGAGATTTGAAAAATATTTTAAATTTTATTTGAATAATCAATGATTATAGTGTTAACAACTAAAATGATTTATTATAGTAGACATTGTCTATGCTATAATATATAAATCGAAATATTCTTAATGAATGGATAATAATTACATTGAAAAACTAGTCACTCAAAAGTTAAGTCAAACCACTTATGGCTTTTCTAATATCTGGGGATCATAACATGTTTCTAGACATCATACTTGATTTTCAAATATAAATCAATCAATTTTTTAATTCATAATAAATTAAATTGTTTAATTTAATTAATCCAATTTTATTTAGGATTATGATTTATATATGACAAACTTATTAGGGAACCTAATAAGTTACACACATAAGAACCATTAATCAAAAGTTAAAATGAGATAATTAATTAAGCGTGACTTGATTGTAAATAAATTTAGAAATTAAAAACTAGAATGTAATTAATACAAGGGATTCCAATTCTAGACCTAGGAAAAAATCAATTAGGGACTTGATTAAATATTTTTGTAAAATTGTCCTAAAATAATATATATGATATTATTTAAGAGGAAAATTAATGTTTTATCATTTATAGGGTTATGAGGTTCTTTTATAAATAGAATGTTATGCCTTTTATTTTATATACATTAGATGATAGTATAATAGTATAATATAGAAATTCATAAACACAAAAGAAAAAAGTTAACACTAAAAGGTATAACAATCTCTCTCTCCTAAAAGGGTTTAGGAGATTTTTCACTAGTGGTTCGTATAGATTACTGTTAGAGACTGAACACTTAGACCATTTGTGGTTTGCGACAACCCAGCCTTAAAGCAATTATTCAATGCAAAGAAGAACATATGATATTCATTTAATCTTCATATAGACCTAAACAACTCTAGATTTGTCTAACATGATCTTTGGGACTCTTGAAAATCTTTAAATTTATTGTTATCGCTACGTGTATGTGTTTTGGAAAACCCAACAGTGATATTAGAGCCTTCGTTAAATAATTGAGTTGTTAATTATATGTTTTAATTGTTATTGGGGTTAATTGCGAATTAAATTTGTGTCCAAATTTATTTTTCCCAAAAGTAATTTTTTCTCTCAAGATTTTTCAAAAAAAAAACTTTTTGGCTACTTTCTGATGTAGACACCTCCCAAGATATGCTAAAATCATATTTGAATAGTTTGCAACTTAACCCAATAAGAACCTACCTTGGAAAGAGAAACTTATATCCAATGATCACTCCTATCCCTGCATCTATAAAGAGATGCAAATGAGAAATATAAAATCACAACGAAGTTAATTAATCATTCAAAGAGTTTGTAAGTTAAATCAAGAGCATAATATGGAAATTACTGAACCACATAAAAGATAGCAAGGATGTTGATTTCTTAATTAAAAATAATCATTTTTTTAAAAAAAGTCTTTATAAAAGAGTATTTATATTAAAAAGAATCATAAGTCTAATAAGATATTTGTAATGAATATGGATAGACCTAATAAATAATAATAATCTTATAAACCAAAATTTAAATAAAAGGTCCTAATATATCTAAAAGATCTAATAATAACTACAAGATAAATAAAACAATAGTCCAACTAATTTAAATAAGACTAAAATCATTTTTATAATCTGCGGGCAGAATCAAAGCTCAAATTGAAATGAATGGCTCTCTCTCATCTAGTTAATTAAAATATGTGCAATATATTACTAGAAAGCTATGAATGTATACTTTCCAATGCAACTAGAATCAAATTTAGATTCATTTTATAGCTCTCCTTATGAATAAAATAATAGTGAAAGATCAAAACTAGTAGATTTGAATATTCTTATTTCAACATTTTTGTAATGTCTGAATGCCCACCTTAGCATGTGCATCTTGAAAAAGTCCATTGAGAGTCTCTTTGAACCTTTTAGATCTAGGTCTTATCATTTGACCAACTAGAACCTTTAATGAATATGTTGGTCTCACTTGGATTGCATCATTCCCTCTCTTTTAAAAAAAAATTATCCTTGAATCATCACCTACATCAAATAAAAAGAGATAAAAAGAACATTGAATGTATCATTAACACCATACTTACTCGCTAGATCCACTTTGTATATATTGTGATTAACCATCTCTATGATACAAAAATGACCATTTCATTGAGACATCAATTTTAATCTCCTTTGTTCAGGTATCTTTCCTTCCTCATATACACTCAAACTCAATCTGCTAGTTCAAACCTTACTAATTTGCATCCTCTATTAGCCTTAAATGCATATTTCTCATTCTTTTTTCTTTATTTGTTGTTGTATCTTTACATGTAAGGCTTTCGTTACCTGTGCTTTTTTATTACCATTAAGACTAATTTTTTCATCAACAGGTAAATGAATCAAATCTAATGATGTTAAAGAATTAAAACCATAAACAATCTCAAATGGTGAATGATTAGTAGTAGAATGCACACTATGATTATATGCAAATTAAATAAATGACAAATAATTTTCCTAATTTTTAAGATTCTTTTGAATGATAGCTCTTAATAATTAAGTTAAAGTTTTGTTTATTACTTCAGTTTAATCATTTGTTTGTGGATGACAAGTAGTAGAAAACAAAAGTTTAGTTCCTAACTTACATAAAAAACAACATTCCAAAGTAGCTCAAAAACTTAACATCTTGATCAGACAAAATACTCATTATAACACCATGTAACCAAACTACCTCCTTAAAGAATAGATCTATTATATTTATTGCATCATTAGATTTATGGAAAGATATAAAATGTGTCATTATAGAAAATCTATATACAACAATAAATATGAAATCTTTTTCTTTCCTTGACCTAAGTAAACCTGAAAAAACAATCATAAAAATATCAACCTAACGTTCCTTAGAAGCATGTAAAGGTGTATATAACTCATAAGGCATTTAGACTTAGCTTGTTTACAAGTTATGCACCTATCAAAAAAATCTTTGTAAATCTCTTTTTATATTAGGCCAATAAAAATATTCATGTAAAACTTCTAAAGTTTTAGTAATCCCAAAGTGTCACATTAATTCATCATGATAAGTTTCTCTTACAAGTAATTCATACATTGAACAATTAGGAACACATAATCACATTAATTCATCATGATAAGTTTCTCTTACAAGTAATTCATACATTGAACAATTAGGAACACATAATATTTTTTCTTTAAATAAAAATCCATTATGCCTAAAAATTCTATTAGTTTCGACAAGTTCACATTGAAAATAAATTTCATAGAAATCAATATCATTAGGATATAATTATTTCACATACCCAAATCATAAAAGTTTAGTGTTCAAAGTATTAAGAAAAATATACCTTCGCAGTAATATATATGCAACTATATTTTTCTTATCTTGCTTGTATTTGATGACATATGAGAATATCTCAATAAATTCCACTCACTTGACATATCTACGATTCAATTTACATTGACTTTTTAAGTGTATTAAAGATTGATGATCGATATAAATCACAAGCTCTTTAGGCCAAAGGTAATGTTGTTAGGTCTCCAAAGTCCTTACTAATGCATACAAGGTTTTTATCATATGTTGGGTAGTTTAAAGTTGCACCATTAAGATTTTCACCCGAATAAGCTATAAGCCTTTTATCTTATATTAAAACAGCTCTAATATCTATACCTGAAGCATCAAATTCAATCTGAAAAGTTTTTGTAAAGTTAGGTAAAACAAGTAATGGGGCTGAAATAAACTTTTCTTTTAACAAATTAAAAACTTTCTCTTGTTCAATTTCTCATTTAAAATCTATTATCTTCTTTACAATTTTAGTTAATCGAGAAGTTATTGTACTAAAATCTTTAACAATTCTTTTATGGATGAGAACCTATTGTTAATCCATGAAAACGTTTTACCTTATATACCGTTTTACCTTATATACCGTCTTAGGTGCAGACCACTCTTTTATAGCCTTAACTTTAGTCTCATCCATCTCTATCCTTTTTGCACTAGCAACATGTCCAAGAAAAACAATCTTTTTCATGCAAAAATCAAACTTCTTTAAAATAATATACAAACTTTCATTTCTAACCACATCAAGTACTTGTCTTAAATGATCTATATACTCATCTAATCCTTTATTGTAAATCAATATATAATAAAAACAAACAACTATAAACCTACTAATGAATGCATACAATATATGGTTCATCAATTTCATAAAAGTACTAGGAGCATTAATAAGTCTAAAATGCATGACTAATCACTCTTACAAATCATATTTAGTTTTAAAATCAATTTTTTATTCATCACCTTTTTTTCATTCTAATTTGACGATATCTATTTTTAAGATCAATTTTAGAAAACAAACAGGTTCCATGAAATTCATCAAACATATCATTTTATCTAGGGATATGATGTTTATACTTTACTGTTATGTTATTGATTGCTTTATAATCAACACATATTCTCTAAGTACCATCTTTTTTAGGTACTGAAGATATAGGAACAACACATAGACTCATGCTCTCTCAAATGTACCTCTTTGACATTAATTCCTCCACTAGCATTTGAAGCTCTTTTGTTTCCTTAGGTTTACTTTTATAGGTTGGTATATTAGGAATAGCCGAATATGGTACTAGGTCAATTTGATGTTTTGTTCCTCTTATAGGTGGCAATCCATTTAGAATTTCATCAGCAAATACATCTTCAAATTCCTATAAAAAAAAAAACAGAAACACTAGAAACACAAGAATCAAGTTTGTTAGTGTTAAAGTATGCCTCCTTATACAAGAGTAAAATCACATGCATATCATAAAAATAAACATGTGTAAGATCACTTTGTTTTTCATAAAAACTAAGGTGTTTCCCCATTTTTCCAACACACTGTTCTTGTTTCACCTTTCTTTCTTTCTTCTCTTCATATTTGACCTTCCCTTTATTTTATTTGTTTGCCAAAGCCTGTAAATTTGTCTTTAATGGCTAAAACATTACCATTTGGTGTTTCACACTCTTGGCTCACTTTATTTTCACTCAGCCTTACATCCTCATCATTATTTTTTAACAAGGTTTGTTCGGCTTCTTCTGTTTTCTTTAGCTTTAATTAATCTTTATCACTTGTCTAGGTGACAATGGTGTAAGCATGTATATTTCCCCATCCTTTTCCAATGTATATCTATTTTTAAAACCATCATGCTTGTTTTCCTATCAAATTGACAAGGTCTCTCTAATAATAGGTCTGCAACATGTAAAAGAACAACATTACATAAAATCTCATCATTATAACTCCTACTGAAAATGAGATTAAAACATTTTTAGTCACCCTAACATGTTCATATTCATTCAACCATTGAAGCTTATACGATATAACATGTTTAGTAGTAGTCAAGTCCAACTTTCTAACCAAAGTTGTGCTAGCAACATTAATACAACTATCATTATTAATAATTATACTACATACTCTATTTTTTATATGGCATCTAGTAGGAAAGATATTCTCCCTTTATTGCTCAATATCTTCTTCACTAACATGAACATTCAAGGATCTCTATATATCCAAGGATTCATCGTTAACAAAATATTCAATATCACTAGCATCTTCAAGTGCTGACATGCTTTCACATTCAGATTCATCACTAGCTGACTCCACTACTCCATCATCTCTCAAAATCATAATCCTTTTATTTGGATGCTTTGATGCGTAATACATAAGTCCTTGACATCTAAAACACTTAATCTCTCGCTTATGCTTTTGCTAGACATTATTTTTTACCTTTTTTCTCTATTGTCACAACCTATTTTTATTAAATGAAGATTCGACAACTTTAGGTACTACTATTGGTTTTGTTTGTGCATTACCCTCTCTTTTAAAATTCAATTCCAACCTTGAAAGGATCCTAAATAACCACCTAGTCTTGTACTACTTTTTCTTTTCAATTATTTTTCCACCTTTATAGCCGTATGCACCATATAATTGATTTCTAAATAATGTTTCAATTCAACAACATTAGCAATATATCTATTTAAACCATTTAAAAATCTAGCCATTGTCGCGTCTCTATCTTAAAAAATATTAGCTCTAATCATAGTTATTTTCATCTCCTTAAAATACTTATCAACACTTTTAGAACCATGAGATAAAGATTGGAATATATTATATATTTCTCTATAGTAATGATTAGGGACAAAACTCTTTCTCATGATTGCTTTTATCTCCTCTCATTGTGTTAATACAAGTTGATCCCAACAAATAATAGCATAATTAATGAATTCAACTATAACTAATTTTACCTTTTTTTCCTTCAAATATCGATGGAAATCAAATGCAAATTCCATCTTATTTTCTCAATCCAAATAAGCCTTCAAATCATTTTGTTTCCCTTGAAATGCTGGAATTTTAAGTTTTATGCTATCCAAATTACAATCTAAATCATCATGATCATCAAAATTTCTCCATTAGCTGAAATACTTATTTGGCTAAAATTTACCACCAAACTCTCTCCTTGCCTGTGTCTCATATAAGGGTTTTGGTGTGTATGAGACTTCCTTCCATGATTAACAATATCATCCTCCTCATTATAATCGGAGTTTTCAACTACACTTTTATCTAGAAAGTGCTTGTCTAGTAAACCTTTTAATCTCATTTCCTTTACGACTAGGAACATCATATCTAGTAATCATCTTAGTGCTCAATTTATCCATCTTTCCCATCAAAGCCTCTATCATCACCTCCAACTTATCTTGTCTTTCTAAAAGATCCTCTGTCTTTGATTGTGTCACACTTTTTTATGACATTAGGAATACCTGTAATAAAGGTTAGTAGCAAAGAAAAATTTCCTCTCTAACTCTCTCACGTGTTTACACTCAATTTAATGTCACTCCACGTGTATTTCATGCAATACAATCAAGTTTTTCACTCTAATAATCTAGTCATGCATTGTACCTTACTATCCCTTTACTTAGGTTTTTAAAGGTAACTAACAACTTATCCAATAATCAATTAAAACAACATAGTGATTTTATAATAATGAAGACTCAAGAATCAATAAATATATGAAAGTAATCAAAACAAAAATTGAGAAAAAAAATTCCAGATAGCAATGTAAATTCGTGCAAAATATAATGACAAAAAAAAAAACACACACACACGAAATGAAAGCAATAGAGTTTATGTTAAAGATTCAAAGAAAACTAACTAATTCAAGAAGTCAAGATTCAACTTCAAGAATTTCATGAAAATAATTAACATAAGGCAAGAAAGATCTATACTACCCAAATTTAAATAAAATAATGCAAGATAATCCAAGAAAAATAAGAATTTAATTCGGCAATACCATGATTTGATATATACCTATTCAACAAAATCAAGAAACTTTCGACCAACCCCAAAATTCAAGGGCTTGTATTTGGTTATGCCTTAACTTGTCAATTAACTCAATTCCATCAATTTTTCCTGTATTTTTTTTAATCCACACAATTCAGGAAGAACAAGATTTCTTTTTTTTACTCTAAGCTAAAATCAAGAAAGATAGAAGATGAAGATCAATAACACATTTTTTCTTTGATGTGTTAGGCAAAGTTAAGAATCTAAGCAAGATGATTTTTTAATATAGGGTTTGATGCAAACTTTGATATAATAAGAGAATAATAGAGTTCTTTTCTTATAAAAAAAACAAGACTCTAGTCGAAACTAAGAAGAAAAAAAAATCAAGAAATGACCAAAACTTAAGATACGCTAAAATCATTTTAGAATAGTTTGCAACTTGACCCAATAAGAACTTTTCTTGGAAAACCAAAGTTATATGTCATGATCACTCACACCCTCTACTTGTAAAGAGATGTGAAGAAGTGATATAAAATCATAACAAAGTTGATCAATCATTCAAAGAGTTTGTAAGTTCAATGAAGAACTTAGTATAAGAATCACTCACCCAGACAAAAGATAGCAAGAATTTTGATTTGTTTATTAAAAGTAATATTTTTTTTTTCAAAAATCTTTTTAAAAGAGTATTTATACTAGAAGAATCCTAAGTCTAATAGGACATCCATAATGAATATGGATAGACCTAATAAATAATAATAATCCCATAAACTAAAATTTAAATAAAGGTCCTAATATATCTAAAAGGCCTAATAATAACTAAAAGATAAATAAAACAATAGTGCAACTAATTTAAATAAGACTAAAGTCATTTTATATGATTTGCTAGAAGAATCGAAGCATAATTTTAAACGCATGGTTCTCTCTCATATTAACGAATAGGAAAGAATGCTTTATATCACTTGAAAGTGATGGGTGTATAATTAGAATTAAAGCATGTAATATTTTTTATTTTGCATTTAATATGTTATTAAGCATGATAGATGGTTAGAATGGCATGCTAGGGTTGTATGTTTATATATGATTGTTATGTATGATATATCACTAATACCATGGAATGAGACTTAATTAAAATAATAAATCTCTTATTTATATATTAAGTATATGTTGAGAACATGATTTATTGCCTTTTGATTTTATATGCATAAAACCAGAGTTTTATTCATAGATAACTTATAAAGTTACTCAAGGTTACCATTAAATGAATATGTTTAATGTTATAAAATTAGGTCCTACTTAACTAACATATATGAAACAAATAAGTTACTTATGATCATATTAAATTAAGGGCAGTAATTAGGCGAAACATATATAATATGTTTAGACAAAGAGTTGTCACGAAACTAATATAGAAGTCATATAAAGATGTGATTGTTAAACTTTATTATCTGCCTAATTTAATTTATTTTGATTTATTGAGTTACTTAAGAACATATAAATTAAATGAGAACCTAGCGCACTAAAAGATCTAAACAAAATTTCTCAAATTAATATAGAGGGTTATTAATTTGCAAGAAAGTAGTGGGAGATCAATTTTAAGATTAAAAACCTTATTTAAATTTGGTTATAAATATTTATGCATGAAATCAATACTCGTTATCTTTACATGAATAGGTTGATAGATTAACATGAGTAAAAATAAATATGTCTCTACATAGCATACATGATGCTAATAAATTGACTAAACCAAATTTCTTATACTAATATTAAAATATGAGAATTTGTTCTTAAATAAGAAAGAAAGTTGTATATTCTTGAAAATTCAATTCCTCATGTCGTTGATAAGGATGTTGATAACGAAGATAGGACTGAATATCAATGTTATATTGATGATAATGAATAGGCTACATATGTGATGTTAGTTAGCATGTCACTTGAACTTTAAACACATTATGAGAATATTGATGCCCATATAATAATTATGCCTCTCAAAAAATTATTTGATGTGGCTAGATGCACTAAGAGGTATGAGACCTCTAAGCAATTTTTCTTCTGTAAGATAGTAGAGAATTCTTTAGTGAACATCTATGTGATGAGGATGATTGGCTATTTTAAAGAAATTAAGTTAATTGAGCTTTGTCATAGACCATGAGTTAATTGTTGACTTGGTCTTATATTATAAGTATAGAAGCCTACTTGGGGCATCAAGAATGACAAGTGTACTTGTCGTCATTGTGGCAAAGAAAGCTATTATATAAGGAATTGTAAAGATTATCTTGCAACTGTGAAGGTTAAAAAGGTTATTGAAGCTTATGTTTCATGTGTGTTATGGTTGAATTATGGTAAAGTGGACCTATGAGTTAGCAATGAAGCAATGGTTGTTGCATTAACTTTGCCAAGTGGGCTGATACTAGAACTTATAATTGTTATTATGTTTTAGCACTTTTTAAGAACATCATATCCATTTTTGATTGGATTTAAATTTATTATTAAGGGTAAATATTGTTCCTTCTATAATAATAAGGTATATTATAGACTTGATACTTCTACAAATAGTTTATACATGCCTACTCTTGAAATGCTCAAATTCAATATAAATAGCAAGGAGAATATATTAGATAATCAATATACATATTATTAATAGTATTGTAGGCTAGGTCATATCAATAAAACAAGAATCACAAAGTTACATAAAGAAAAATATTTGATCCTTTTGATTATGAATCTTATAAAACCTATAAAGCTTGTTTATTGATTATGATGACTAAAACATCATTTACTAAAAGAGTAAAAGATTTAATGAATTGTTAGGTCTAATACATATAGATGTATATAGATCAATAACGATTCATTCTATAGATGGATATACATGTTTCATCATTGATGACCATATTGGATATGGTCATATGTTTTTTTATGAAAGTATAAATCATTTGAAAGATTCATAGAATTCATAAATAAAGTTGAAATTCAAATTGGAAAATGTATTAAGATACCTCGATTGGGATTCTCTCACAATTGATACCTCCTGGAACACCATAACATAATGGATTTTCTTAAACAAAAAGTCATACCCTATTGGATATAGTGCAATATATGATGAGGTATGCAAACCTTCCACCTTTTTTTTTGATACTATACCCTACAAACTACTACTTACCTTTTAAAAATGGTTCCATCAAAATCTATTGATAAGACTTCATATGAAATATTGAGTGTTAGGAGACCAATCTTATCATACTTAAAGATTTGAAAAGTAATGCTTATATGAAGCATATTGTATTTAAAAAGCTAAAAGCTAAGCCAAATAAATGTACGTAAGTTTATAGGATATCCAAAAGAATCAGTTAGATATAATTTCTATCATCCCATTAAGCAAAGGGTGTTTGTCTCAAAATATGCTACATTTCTATATAAAAAAATATATTCTTGAGAGAAGCAGTAAGATAAAAATAAAACTTAAAGAAGTTCAAGAACCATAAACCAACATTTAAATAGAATCAGGGCCCGAGACTATAACATTTAATGTTCAATATGAAACTAAAAAAACACAAGAACTCTATAGAATTAGTATGACACGTCATGCACCACTAAGATATCAACTTCTTGTTAAAGTTGATGATGACTAGTTGTTCATACTTGATAAACTTATTAACTATATGGATGTAATATCTAATATTGGTTTTGACAAATGGATTGAAACCATGAAATCTAAAATGGATTTCACGTACACCAACCAAATATGAATTTTGGTTGATACATCTGAAGGGATAAAACTTATTGGATGTAAGTAGGCTTTAAGAGAAAGACTAATGTTGCTATCTAATTTTTGAAAAAAAAATAGCAAAAAACAAAAAAAAACAAAAATGTTCTTGACATATTTGCACCATTTTCAATGTCTTTTCCAAGGAATTTAAAATAAAAAATTTCATTTATTATTTTAGTGACCTAATTTGTAATTGTGGAAGGGAGTTGATCAATTCTAAAATTGGAAACCCTCTCACCAAGCAACTCAATTTCTAATCAAATGGTCTACAATCAATTCTCTTAATTCAAGGGTAATTGTTTTCTTTACTTTGCCTTCAAGTTATCAAATGAGTTGTAGAGATTTATTTTTGAAATCCAATGGTTGATTTTGATTTGCTTTGCCTTCAAACCAAAGAAATTATACTTATAAATATATGGTTACACACACATAAGAGGGGGAGAAAATTAATAGGGGAGCATTAGTAAAAAAAAATAGAGAAAATTCTTAGGGGAGCATTAGTAAAAAAACAAAATAGAGAAAATTCTTAGTGGAGCATTAGCACAAAAAAAAAAAACACCAAAAAGTCACAAAACAGTGACCCCTTTGTCTTCGCTAGCTTTTTCCTATTTTTATTATTTTAAACACCTACCAAGAATTGTCCATCTACCCTTCACCTTCAATGTAAAAAAAAAAAACACATCATTTCCTTTTTATCCCCCTCACAGTACAATACTACCAATCCTTACCACCATCTCCACGACAAAACCATTGTTGATAGTCGTGTTTACCCTCTCCATCATCAACCTAATCTTGGTTCCTCTTCTTCTCTACCACGCCATATGAGCAACACCTAAGCCTCCACCCATTACAATCCTGCTCCTAAACCTTTTGTCTCTAACTAAACACCCAGACTAAAACAGCAACCACAATCCATGCTAGCCAACAACCTTTATTTCATCCACTCAAATGCACAATAGCCCTATATCAGCAATGAGTCCAATTTATCCTCCCTATGAGAAGACATAAAACCGACCCATTATCCATTCTTCTCACTAAAACAATAACACATCCCATTATAGTCTAGCCTCTTCAATCAGCTTTCATCTCCTATCCAGAGCTTTCAACTTTCCACCTCTTATACATTCCTTCTCCCATAACCCTTTTTGCCAATATATCTCCATCCAACCGAGAATCAAACAAACACCCCCCTCGCTAATTGATTCCTTCTCCATCAATCGTAGCATCACCATCCCCGAATCAGCACAACATCCTCTCTCAAATTATCAATACCAGTAGCAACCATGGATTCTCCCTTATAGCAGCATCCTCTCTCTCTCTCTCCCCCCCATTACATCATGTCTTTACCCCTGTTGATTGTTGAAATAACTAGAAAAAAGGAAAAAAAACCGAGAAACAGATCTATAAATAAAGGGAAAAAATGAAAATGAACTGCTTATGTGATTTCCTTTGCTTGCAGATCATGGTGACACTCATTGTCGACATATGATGAAAGAGAAGAAGATTCTGCTTCAGATCCACCTTGTTTTCCATCTCTTCAGCAGCGGTGGCGCGTGGTTACACATGCCATTAGTGGTAATGGTGCATGGATACACGAGCTGCCACTGTTCTTCTAGCCTTAGAATCTTCTAGCACCGTTCTCAAGCTCCAACAACTTCTCCAGATTATTTTTAACCTTTGAAAGGTTCATTTTGCATTTTCTTTTTAAAATTATTGTTAGAAATTTGATTTTTTAATGTTTTGTAAACATGTATATTTTTTAGTATTTTTATACAGAATTCAAAAAATATATATTTGCATGCGTTTTGGATTTAATAACTAGTTTATTGAATCAATTAAAACATGGCCAATATGTCAATAATCCCTAAAAATTTTAAATTCTTGACAATTAATGGTTAGTATTATAATATAAATGTTGGACCTACAAGTAGACTGATATTTAAATATCAAGAGTTGACAAAAAATTTCTCAGAATTATTTTAGATATTCAACAATTTTAATTGGGAGTATTTTTTATCACAAGATACGAGTTGTGGAAAACCCTTTTGCCTTCTAGGATAAGTGAACCCTATCATGACAACTATATGGATCCTTTCTATAAGAATTCATTTGGGCACACAAGCCCATAATAAATTCAAAGCACAAGATTTATTCATGTGAATGAATCTTTATCTTGAGCCATAGATAAACTGTCAGTTAGGAACCCATCAAAATATTTAACCACATTCAGACCACACAGTGTATCTTACCTTAGGTAGGGTGCGCTAGGGGTGTTAATACCTTTCCTAGCCACAACCAATTCCCTACCCTTGAAATTTCTGATAAGACCAGTACATTCGAGTTTCCTAGCAACCCTGAACCAAACAACTAGGTGGCAAATCCTTGACCCCCTGAAGTTGCGTGTCCACGTTCGACAACTGACATGGATGACAATGTATAAATATACGAAGCTAAATTAGTTGCCAAAGGTTATAGACAAATACAAGGGGTTGACTTTGATGAAACCATCTCGCTAGTAGCTATGTTAAAATCCATAAGGATTGTGCTTGTTATAGCCACATACTATGATTATGAGATTTTGCAAATGAATGTCAAAACTGCATTCCAGAATATGAATCTTTACAAAGATGTGTATATGACACAACCTAAAGAATTTTAATCTAAAAAATTTACCAACAAAGTATGCAAGCTATAAAAATTTATTTATGGACTTAAGCAAGCTTCAAAGAGTTGGAAGATTCATTTTGATGAGATAATCAAATTATTTGATTTCATAAAAAAAAATATCGATAAACCTTGTGTTTATAAAAAGTTAGTAGGAGTTGAGTCATTTTCATAATATTATATGTAGATGACATATTATTAATAAGAAATTATATTTTTTTATTCTAGTAAGTAAAAATTTGGATGTCCAAGAATTTTTCTATGAAGAATATGGAAGAAACAACCTATATATTGGGAATAAAGATCTATAAAGATAGATCAAGAAGGTTACTTGGATTATCTCAATCCACATACATAGACAAGATTCTAAAATTGTTTAGCATGGAAGAATCCAATAGAAAATACCTATCTATTTTACAAGGAATACATCTCTCCAAAGATGTGTGTCCTAAAACAAAAATTAAAATAGATAAGATGGAAAGGATTTCTTATGCTTCAGTTATAGGATCCATTATGTATGTGACGTTATGTATAAAATCATATGTATCTTATGCTTTGAGTATAATGAGTATATACCAATTTATTCCAGGTAAGAGTTATTAAAAGATAGTTAAAGATATTCTTAAAGTACTAAAAAAGAACTTAGAATATCTTTTTGGTTTATGGAAAACATGAAATGGAATTTCATAGTTACTCAAATGCTAGTTTTTAATCAGATATTGATGATAGCAAATCTCAGTCAGGATATGTTCTTACTCTAAATGGTGGTGATGTGAATTAGAAGAGTTCTAAACAAGAGACCACAATAGATTTTTTTTCAACTAAAGTTGAATACATATCTACATCTAAAGCGATAAAAAATGTTGTTTGGATTAAAAAGTTCATCATTGAACTAGGTGTGGTTCTTGTATTATGATAACAATGGAGTCATTGTACAAACAAAGAAACCAAGGTCTCATCAAAGATCCAAACATGCATTTAAATGATTCTATTTTATTACAGAAATCATAAAGAGAAAAGATATAAAGATAGAGCGAGTGTCCGCTAAAATAAATCTTACAGATCCTCTCACTAAGGTACTTTGTCAACAGAAGCATGATCACAATATAGAGGGATATGGTATTTGATACATAAGTGATTGCTTTTAGTGTGAGTGAGAGATGTTTAGTGAATATATCATGTAGCGAATCAGTTAGTTACACATAGCACTGATTTTATTCATGTAAAACATATTTATTATTAATAAAGGCTTTCTTTATTTTGAATATTCAATTATATTTGATTAATGAATCTAGAGTAAAGATAAAGTTCATGGAAGAAAAATTCTTCGCATATGAAATTATATAGCTGTTACAATTATGAGATTCGTATTAAATCAAAGTATTGTTCTTAAATGTTCATGGTCAATGTTCTATTAAAATTGAACATAATTAGAGTTGTTGATACCAAAGTATATTATGTTCCTTCCTTTATGTCAATGTTTTATTGAAGCTATACATTAATTAGAGTTATTGATATCGAAGTATATTATATTCCTTTTTTTATATCAATATTCTATTAAAACTAGACATTAATTAGATATGTTGAGAACAATGCATGTTATGTTCTTTCTTATATGAAAAAAAAGAAGTTGCACTCATAAACTAAGGTATGCAGGACATATTAGTTCCAAGTCATTTGACAAGCACTTACATATTAGTTCCATAAACATAGGTTATCTCTTTTCTTTTTTTTTTACATTAGATAATAGTACAATAGTACAGTACAAAAACACTTAAAAAAAAGGAGCTAGAACTTAAAAGTATAACAATCACTCTCTTCTAAAAGGGTTTAGAAGATTTCTTACTAGTGGTTTGTATGGATTACCATTAGAGGTCAGACACTTGAACTGCTTGTGATTTGCGATAACTTAGTCTTGAACCAATTATTCAAAATAAAAAAACATTTGATTTGTAGATAATTTTCGTATAAACCTTAAACAATTCTAGATCTATCTAATGAGATCCTAGAACTTCCAGAAAATTATAAATTTATCGTTTCCAATGTATGTATGCATTTTAGAAAACCTAACAATACATACATTTACTCTCCTTGTTTTGCACATTATTACATTATCTCCCTTGATCTACACTTTCTCTTATCTCTTTCTATTTCACACACACTTCTCATCTTATATTTACTAACTTAAGTATTGAATAATTTGCTATTCTAATAAAAGACTTGTTTTTTTTTTTTAGATGAGCCACTCGTTAGCTCCAGTTTAGCCACTCTCTAATCCATCATAAAACAAGTTTTCCAAACATCATCACCATCCCTATAAGAATTTCAACCTAAACCTTACGGTACAGATCATCAAACTTAAATCCTTTTATTTCATGGGAGATATTGTGTACAGTAAACAAGGTTGTAACCTTGTGTTTAAAATTAATTGGCGATTATATACATGCATGTAACATACAAGGATTTTTCTTTTTTGTTTTAATGACAAGATCATCAACAACAAATAAAAAATTTCCATCACCACAAATACAACCATGCCAATTTTGAGCCTAGCCATACATGTAATCTTACAATGTACGTGACATATCCCTTAGAGAAATTCAGTCATGCCAAGCTTAATGGATTTTAAAAAAAAAATTGTAAGTGAAATGGCGTTTTCTTTCTTGTTTCTTGAAGCGTCATCTTGTAATTGATTATTGTTTTTTTAAAAAAATATTATTTTATTGTGTACAAGTTACAAAAATTGCCTGTTAAATTGATAACAAAAGACAAGTTACCAAAATTACCACCCAATTCCATGGGGCATTCAAAGCTGGTGCTGTAAAAGTAAAAAACAAATCTTGCAAAATCTATCATAAAGTCGCCGGGGTTTATCCAGAACCCTGAGAAAGATGCACGGGTAGTAAAAGTTTTACTCTTTTCTTTTTTCTGTCATGCTAGCTAGCGATGGCTGTAAATTTTGGCATCATTATGCCCACTGACATTGATTGCGCTGTGAGTAAGATTGTTTGTACTTGAGCCACTGTATAAGCATTTCCTCATCCCAAAAGAGTGCTACGGAACTCTTAACAAACTTCGCAAGTACCGCCAGCCGAATAACAGATTGGCTATTTGACCCAAAAAAAAAAAAAAACCGGATAAATCAGGCAATTCGTATATAAAATTAAAAAAAATAGATGAATTAACATGGTAACAAAAACAAATTGATAAAATATAATTTTAACTGATATTACGATTTTCAACCACGACACTAATGAATGAATTGTTGTATCTCTTATTCGGACGGAGTTTGGTGGAAGCTGCTGGCTTTTATTCAATTTGTACTCAAAAAACTTTATCAATGAAAGCTTCTTTAATGCAGCCACCTGTTGTATCAACAACATGCATAAGAAGTCAAGCTATTTTAATGCAGCCACCTGTTCTATAAAATTTCTTGTGGTCTCCTAAAACACAATTCAAGAGAGAGGAAAGGGAGTCTTTGAGTCTGTTTGTGTTAAAATTTCACTTTAACAAGGTAAAAATATGCTATTTTTGAAACGTTGTTATCATGCAATTTTTTTTCTAGAGTGCCCCATGCACATTGAATATGTTCATGCCCCACCCTTCGAGTGATCTCATCTCATAAATGATTGTGTAAGCTGGTTGTATGATATATGGGGTGGTGATTGATTGTAGGAATCTATTTTTCTAGAAATATTGTGTTCATGTGCAAGGGAAAGGAAGGAGCTGATGAGGCTGGTGGAGCACATTCAGAAAGTTGCTGCTAATGTGTTGGTACCAATGTCTGGAACTCAACAATAATAGGAAAGAGTTTGGTACTAATGTTTCTGAACGAGTTAGAAGGAAACTGAAACAAAATCTTTTGCAAAGCAGAATTGATGCATCAGGAAATCGAGAAATTAGCAGTTAATAAGAAGAAAGGGTAAGAGAGAAAATCTCTTCTGGTTTGAGTTTTGAAGTGCTCTTCTATCGTTTTTTTTCCAATTTTGTAAGACTTTATGAAGTAAGATAACTATGATTTTCATCTTGAATGCTGCTAATGAGTTGACATGAAAATAACACTACTTGATTCAAACATGGCCATGAGCAATCACAATTTCAAAGCATCTTATATGTATTCAATTTTTAGCTTGATGTGAAAGAATCAGAATTCCCATTTTGTGGAAGATATGATACAATTATGTAAGATTACTTATTATTGTTTACTGGAATCAGGAACTATCCCCTGCACATTCAGTAACAATCAGCATGGCTCACTCTCTCATGCACTCAAAACCTGTTTTACCTGATGCAACGCAGTGGCAAATTTGAAAACAGTACACAATGCAGACCATTCTTTCACCAAAGCCACAAGATATTCCATTGCAGATCAGATAATCAAACAGTACCAGTTTCCAGAGTCTTTATTGACCAGTGAAACTTTAAATTCATCTGATCCAAAATGTATTGTGGCCTGATATGGAAAAACAGTCTGAATCATGCTTATTCACCGCTTGTCTGTCACATGTATTGCCCGTACACGGGAATTTAAATGAGATGAATTTGCATCTGTTATGACTACCACATTGTTAGAAAAAGAGATAGCTCTGTGCTGTAAATGCTGAGGAAAAAATCTCCATGCTCTACCATTAGTTTCTATACATGGTCTGTGGATGAATGCTTAGCCGTTCAATCTGGAAGGAAAGAGTAGTGATGTAGAACTTTAGGTCTGCATATTACCCCCTCAATGCTAGATCAAAGACTAACTTCATAGCCTAGCCAGAGGAAAAGGCCAGATCAGGTTATCAGTTATGAATTGGGAAAGCTCGGTAGGATTTAGCTAGCAATCTGTCTTGTGAAGTGATATTTCTTTCCAAGAAAAAAAAAGACTGCTAACAATTAGATGTAAACCACTCCAAATTTTAAGCATAATTAAATGTTTCCTCTTCCAAATTCCCGAGCACATATTTTCATAAGTTATTGGCATCATCGGAGTTAAAATGGAAAAACAAGGAATGAACAAGAATTGGGAAATATATCTACACTTAATTGTTTCCAGAAGTTCAAAAATACAAAGAATGTCGCATTGTATCAGTTGTCTAGAAAGCTTGCCTTTCTGAAGTTTAATGCAAAGAAATTTAAATGAAATTATTTCTAGAAACTTGTGACACATACAAATGGAAATTTTATTTCTTACCCTTTCCTTCTTTTCGAACTTAAAATAAAGTCGTCATCGTCACTGTCATTGCTGATTTTCCTCTTGGCTTTAAGGTCTCCATTCTTTGATGACTGCTGCTGCTTTTGAGAACTCTCAGGTTTGCTGGTGGATGGTTTGGTAGATTTCATGGGAGTTCCAAATCGTTGCATTTTTTGCTTTCTCTGTTTCTTTTCATGTGCCTTTTTGGCTCTCTCTGGGGATAGTAAGCCATGTTCCATCATCCTGCAGACTGAATTTTGTCACGCCTCTCAAACGAATTACAGCTGAATTTATTAGTTGTTAGTGAAAATGAAATGAACTTCGCGGTAGCATGAGATATCTAACGCAAGATATCCAGCTGAGGTGGAAAGGAAGATCATTTTAGTATAATTGTGTTCTTTGTATGTGTAAGATGTTTTGTTACCCCACATGTCTATATTTTCTTTAAAGGTACTGACATCTTTTCTTGGTCGTATTTTTCCTCAAAAAAACGAAGTCCAAGAAATCATCACAAAGGAAAGTACAATACTCATGGAGTAAGACAAAGTCGATACGAGAGAGGATAACATTACCAGAGTCTAAGAAACAAACTATTCCCTTAACAGCAGTTACCACAAGGAAAGAAAGAAGGTTCAAATGCTTTACTCACCGTGTACAGTTGAAATATTGAAAGAAGCAGGCCTAGGTAATTCACCTTTTAGCATTTAGGTTACCAGTCTTTTTCGACATATTTCAGTTTATTTCCAGCAGACTTCCATTCAAAGAGGGGATTACAAGCTCATGGGTGCAGAACTTCCAGCGAGGTATTACAATCCAGTATAGCAATGTAGGCTTCTAATGCATCTAAACACTTTATTGCACACATTTATTAACTGTATTGACGTAGAAATGCTTTCTTTGAAAGGCATCACCAGCCTTTAATTAGCTGGGAGTCAAAGTTATGAAGATTATTGTAGGAAATCAAAATACCTTGACACAGTACTCCTTTTTATTGATTCAAGACCTTGCACTAACAGTGCACACGCATTTATTTGTTTAAAACCTAAGCTGTAACTCAGCTCATCCACACAAGTATTTTTAAACCGCACAGGGAAATAGTGTTCTCTTAATCACTAGACAAACCTAAAACAAGACCAAGCCCCTGTAGTTACAGAAGCTCTAACCAACCAATAACAAGTCCAACATTTACTAGGAAACCAATTTTAACGAGGATTACTAACAAGTACTCCTATGTCAAGTAGGAAACCAACTCCTGCTAGGAGATCAAATCCTGAGGACACAAGGACCGATTTAATTCCAACAATAATGAACTTGCATTACAGCACGAGTGTGCATTTAATCAGACTCCACAGCATACTAGGTTTGCTAAAGGATTCGAAGTAAAACCAGTCAGTTTTGGGTATAATATCCAGCCCCAACTCCATGCCTAAAATGTTCCAAGTCTTCTGACATGTGTATTCCTATGGATTGGCTAAAAGTTCAGAGCTTCTATATTGTACAATGTAACAAAGAAAAAAGGGACACAGGGCCACACGAATTCCCAAGAACCAAACGTAAAAAAATTTAATCCTTGCAAAGTTTAATGTTATCATTAAAAGGGATTCCTATGTGCTAATATGCATGCCAACTAAATGTTGCGTAATCCCAACAAAGGCTATGAAACAAATTAACTGAACAACCAAGGTCCTATGAACACTTTAACCAAGGACGAGAACTGCTTACTTAAGACGAATAGAGGAACCAGAACGGGATGGTTAAAAATCCCAATGAAACTGAGCAATACAACAAAAGATCGCAATGAGCACCAGGGTCAAGCTCTGGCCTCACTCCAACTTCGGGCATGCACAAAATTAGAACAGCAACGGGATTTTAAGAAATTCATTTAGAATCAAGTGGTTGATGAGGGGAAACTCACCAAAATTCTGCCATTTCACTTGTTGGAATCTGTTTAGACAAAGACTCGTAGAATATCCTAAGTGGTTCTCTCTGTCGAAAGAAATCGGCAGCAAACATAAGAATTAAAGACACTTTCCACATAAAAATTATAATCAGATTATCCAAACCAACAGCTCAAAATTAAAAAATTTCAAAGCCAAACCTCTTCAGGAGGATCATATCTCTGGCCTGGCAAGGAGTATACTTTCTTCTGTCTCACTCTAGTGGTAGTGGTTGTCGTCGTAGTTTTTGACGAACTCGGGGCTGATTTTGATTTTACCTTGGGATTCAAACAAAATAGTAAACAGAACAAAAGATGAGATATCAGAACCAAACCGATCAAGAACCCAGGAAAAACTAATATCCCAAAAATTAACCAATTCACTGCAGATTAATTAAAAAAAAACAACACAGAAAACACCATATTCACATAAATCAATCCATTTCAGTTTCTACACAATCAACTAACCAGATCAAGCAATAAACCCATATCATTCAATTAACTGAGAACATCCTTAAGAACCTCAAAACGCACATTCCACATTCCATTACATAAAAAGTAAACCAACGAAAACCCAGATGCAAAAGCTCACCATATTGTGAAACCAATAATAAAATTAGCCACTTTATGATAACAACATAGAAGAAATGAAAATCTCAATAAACACACAATAAAAGATAAAAATAAAAACAATTCGAGAGATGGGGTAGCTTAATTACCTCAGTTTTAGTTACAACTGAGATAGTTTTATCCTTTGAATCAACAACAGATTGTTGTTGTTGTTTGTTTGAGCTCTCAATTTTCTTAGCTTTCATCGAAGATTCAATCTTTCCTTTGGAACCATCAAAATTACTACTGCTTGGCTTCACTTTCACCACGCTTTGCTTGCTTTCTGTTGCCATTTCTATCTATCTGTCAATCAATCACTACTTCTTCTTTATCCTTTTTTTGGTCTTTGCTTTCGATCTTAACAATCAAGAACCTTTGAAACTCAGAATTACCATAAAAAAGAAAATTACAAATTAAAGACAAAATTAGGTAGATAAAGAAAAACGTGTGAAGTTTGCCGTTTATTGCCTTTTTATGAAACTGTTTTTTTTTTTTTTTTGTTTCTTTAAGGTTGTTCTGTAGATAAAATAAACCGAATTTATGCATTTGTCCCTGTTGATTATGACGTGGATGAGATTAACGGATGATTGTGAAGGTTAAAATAGTCATTCGAAAAGTCGCCGGTTTATTGGTAAGGTTATGGTACGGGTGATGTCATTGTAAGAGTGAACGGTAATTTGGAATGTTATCAAAACGGTGTCATAATGGGAAGAAGATGTGATCCGACGGTTGTCAGACGGAGAGCTCACAGATTTATTACGAGAGTGTTTGCTTTAGAGTTTTAATGATGTTAGAGGTAAGAATCTTTTTTTACACTGATTTTCACGTCAGTACAGTTACAACACGTGCTTCACTTACTTTCAACCGTAGATTCTATTCAAGAAGTTACAAATTCTCTAGCTCTTCTTTTCAAGGTTTATTTATTTAATTTTTCTTCAAGGCATATGTGAATTGAGTTTTCATGCACGTACTGTGATTCAATTTCTACCCAGCAAAATGAAATTTTGAAAATCATTAGCTTTATGAGCAAGCCGTCAAGAATAAATTAAAATCAATTAATATAAGAAAATTAATGAGTTGAAAATATATATAATTATAGCTTTTTTATAACTAAAAACTCTAGCTCATACTCTTCAAATGCAAATGCTGCCAAGATTTTTCATATTGGATGATTTTTGGTCAGCATTTAAACCTATAAATTTATTTATTTATTTATTTATTTTTATCATGGCGTGTCTGCAAGCATTCATTGTTTTCTTGAGACCTGTAAAATATGCAAGAAAAAAGCATGTATTTTATTTTGTTTATTATTGTAGATAACAAGATTTTCATCGCATGAGTGTGTTTCTTTGCCACCTCTCACATGCGAATATGATTATGCTGGAAAGCTGTAAGAGATGTTAAGGGACAAATTCATCAGCGTAAAATCGGATGCAAACAAGCTTCAACATGTCTCTTCTTCATCATTTAATTCTCCAAGCTTAGGTATTAATATGAGTGAAAACTGGCTGTAACTGTCCTTGATGATGTTGCTGGGACTACAAATTTGCGTCTATGGAAAGAGATGGCAACACTGTTCCAATCAGAGGAGGGATAAGGCATGGAAGCAGCAAGGTATCGTGTGCGGAAATAGAGATTCTAGGATGCGGCAACCAGATGCTTTAATCACCTCAAGCCTAGATTAATGAGCTGAAACAATCGCAGTCCGTCACATATTTACAATCACAGTCTGTTTATAGGTACGGACTGTTTATTTTACTGACGGGTTTACGGACAGAAACAATCCGTTAAAAAAACTCTCGTCTATAATTTTTGTCATGTCGGTGAGTCCATTAAAAATAAATTTACCGATAGATTTAAAAACAGATAAAGCGCGCCAAAAAAAACTTGCTTCATTCCATCGGTATCTCTCTCGGGAAGTTTGTCATATAACCGACAGAATACCGTATGCAATTCCATTTGTATTTTTATATGTTTGTCGATAAATATAACATATCACCTGCAGAATATCATCTGTAATTTTGTCAGAGAGTTAACAGTAATAGTGGCATTTGCAGTAATTTTTTTCCAACTCTCTGAAATATATCGATGGATGTGGTCTATCAGTAACCCCGTCATTAATATTTTAAAATATTTTAATATATATATATATATATATTGAACATAAGTAGAAAAATAAAAATCAAGTATTTATTACAAATTTAAATATTTGTACGTTCAAATACAATAAATCTAAAATAGAGGTGGCACTGGAGGAGGAGAAAACTGGTCACCGCCGAGACTGTGGGGACAATAAGGAGGAGCATATGTATCACCCATGTGTGCTCTCATCTCCATTACAACTCAATGGAGTTTTTTGTAATCTGCATTGGGTCGTTTATATTTTTCATTAAGATTGGTCATCTGATCTTGTACTTGTTGGTCTAACATCACCTCAAACTCAGGAGTTTGAGTGCTCGGAATCGATTAAGCGTATTCAACGATCAAAACTCTACGGGTCGTCCGCAAGTTCTCAGTCATAGTGTTAGAGAGTTTGTACACCTGATTTTTATCAGGCTCACCTAATATGTCGAAGGATAGTCCTTGTATCTCTCATTCAAGTGGTTGTTATATATATCCTAGAAAGAAAAAATAAATTCATTAAATTGAAGAAAATTATACCTTAATAAAAAAAATAGTTGAAAACTAACATACCACAAAGTGTTGAGTTTAGCTATCCACAAACTGATGCACCCTTTTTGGTGGTCATCACTCCGCATATGCTTTTCACTAAAAAGCTGCTTCGGGTTTGGCTCGCGTTCAAGAACCGTAGCCTGCAAGATAAAGATATTGTCGGTTAAATATATTTATAAAAAATAACAAACAAAAAATGGAAGAAATAAAAAAATCTTATCATCCACTTCGCATACGAAACGAATGGAACGGAGTCATCGGTGTATTTGGTAAAGGAACCTTGAACACGCTGGTGTCAATTTTCCGCACCGGACTGTGATCGTCAAGTGAAACGCGGGGACGTCACGTGCTGAATGTAATCCTCCCATACAACCTCCGAGATATATGGCGGTCTGAAATACTTCCAAAATGCCACATCATTCCAAGCTGGAAGCTTGCTTTCTCTCGTATATTTTTATACTTTCTTTTGCACCTTGTACCAAAACTCACGCAACCTATATGTTACCAATAAATTATTTGTTAGTAAATGAAAAATAAAATTTTAATATTTGAAATAAAAAAAAATTATCCTAATTTTGATCTTACTTAGTTGCAGTGTGATTCTTCCAGACCCTCCTTACAACATTATTATCAGCTCTCTCCCATTCAAATTTTTCCTTGCAGTAAAAAACATTTCAAGTAATTTCAATAAACTAACCAAATTAACATAATAAAAAAATATTTAATTTAATACTAACCTTAAACCTTGAAATGATGTATCGACCGACCTACGGTTTCCATTCAGCATATTTAGAAATCTAGCTCCATTGAAACAATGAAATTTATATCAACGATTTAAAGATCGATGTTATTATTTTTGCAACCTCAATGTTTGTAAGCTTGAAATTGCAATTTGTTAAATAAAATTATTTTAAAAAAATATTAAACATGTCGTTATGAAAGCAAATCAAACTTTCAATGAAAGGTCATCCTACCATTAGGCCTCGTACTTATGGGTAAATGAATCCCGTTGTGAAGGGACCCCCCTTAATGTTGTGGCAATGCACTCGACAACCCTCATCGTAAGTCGATGCCTATGCCTCAAGTGCATGTTCTTGGTCGGCACCTAATGACATGTGGTCATCAACATCGCTGATAAAAATATTCATCTAAATTAATTTAGATGAAATTTACAAAAATTCATCTAAATAAACAAAAATTCAAAATAATAATTAAAATTAACCCTACACATTTAATTGAAATTGAATAACAAAATTGGAAAAAAAATAACTAAAATTCTTCAAAATAATGAAAAATTTATTTAAATAACAACTAAAAATTCAACATAAAATTCAACAAAAATAATGACAAAAAAACACAATTAAAGAATAAAAAGAAATGAAAAATTCTTATATTTATGGCGTGCTTGGTGTTAGCTAAGAATTAAAAAATACAAAAAAAGACAAAATAAATGAAAAGGGATCGTTAAGAAACCTGAAAAATAGAAAAATAAGGAGAAAAATAAAGAAAGACAACATACCTTAGTATGAGAAGAGAAGATGATGCTTGATTTCGGCTCAAGTCGTAAACAAAAATAAGAGAATGAAGAAGAAGAGAGAGAAAAAAAAGGATGAAAGAAGAAGAATGAAGAAGATGAAGCCTCGTCTAATATGCCCATGGTCTTTTATATTAGGTTTTACCGATAGAATATTAAATATTAATATCTTTAAAATTTCTATAGGTGATTCCACTTGTGAAGTCAAATTGAAATTTTCAATTCGCACGAAAAAATTTCAGAAACCCCTCCAAATATTACTTGTGGCTTTTCATTACATCGGTAAAAGAGTAAACAGTCAACAACCAAGAAAAACATTAATTACTAGCACCTTGAAATTCTCATTTCATCGGTGATTTTGTTGGGAAAAAAACATTAATTATCAGCATCTTGAGAAGTGAACAGCGCCTTGAGAAGTGAAAAGTTCTCATCATCACTAGAATATACCGACATAAATATTATGTCGGTATATTCATATGTAATTAACACCATGAGCAGTGCCAGAGAGAAGAGAAACAATTCTTATCGCCATTAGAATATATTGACGGACACATTCTATCGATATTTCCATCAATGTAAAATAGTGTATGATGCCAGATTATATCTATCCATATCTATAATATATTACATTATAGTTTATGGCATTACAAATTCGTGGTACAAATTAATTAGAATTGTCTTCTTCTTCGTCAATTGGCTCGTCCTCATCTCCATCGCAATCTTCTACATTGATTTCTTCGTTATCATCATCTTTATCGACTTGTATATGTCCATCGAAGCTCAATACATCATTCAATTCCTTGGCATCAACATCAACAAAAATATTAACGATAATGTGAAAATTTGAATTTTCTTCCAAGTTATTAAATGGAGCAACTCGACATGAATCAATTAACTCAAGTTAAAAGACATCATCTCCCATACTTAATTCATTATCCCTATCTTAAACAACATCGACACAACCTCTAGATTTGGTTTTCACTATGGATAACCAATTAACTCTTGAACGATCCTTTTTAAAGGAATGAAAGTATGTGTAACAAACTTGTTGACATTGCTTGGTGAAAATAAAGACATTGTCAACATTGCAGACTCTAGCCTTTGAATTAATTTTGATCAAACCATGATGGGGATCTACTTTGATTCCTCTATCAGTGGTGTCATACCAATAGAATTTGAATTAAAAAAAAAACTCTATTTTGTTCATTATGATATTGCAATTCAATTGTCTCTTCTAACTTCTCATAATAGTCATTTCAAACTCATTAGAAGTTGATCCCTTAACACAAACCTCATTATTATATGTCTTTCTACCTTGCTCATATTCTTCAATATGAAACACATGTCCATTGATAAAATACTCGTTGTAGCACTTCATCTTTCTTTCAAGACTCGGACTTAGTAAAGACAAACTAACACTAGCATTCCTTCCTAATTGATAAACCTGGTACATAAAGTACAACCATGAAAAATTAACAAGAAATGTGTAATGAAATTAAGTATCTTGAGAGATAAGAATAACTAAACAGTACTTATATATGTTTTATCTGATTATAATTTTAATGAAAAATTAAGTACGAGATAAGATAACTATGTGTTTATCTGAATTCGATTTCAGACAAATATCTTCATCTCATAATATTTTTTGGTATGGGTCGTCCAGGATAAGAGAATATTGACAAGTTCTCACTCGAAGGCACTTCCTCATCATCATCATCATCATGCCTTGGAATGTGGTTGATTTTTATTTTCAATTGAAGCGCAAAATAGTATGAGATAAATGTTTACATATCTCCAACAATGTAGGCCTCGCATATCGAAATCTTAACATGCGCCTTATTTTTTACTTTTCTCGTAAGATTGAACAAATACATGCATGGAATTAAATAGATGTTTTGAATTATGCAAAGAAAGACAAAAAAATAATAAGTATGATGCATGTGTAAACCCTAACCTCTTGAACAGGCCTTCATCTTTTACCTTAAATAGTAAATGTTTAGGTAGATGCTTCATCAAGTCGAAAAACAATAGATGAAATATTATATCTTAAGTTTGCATATTGTTTGGATGATATTTGTTTGAGACCTCTCCTTATGTTATGTTTGCAACTTGTTGAAGCATATATCTCTAAAAAAATTATTGATCTTCATGAGTGCAGCACATATCCCCTTTGGAAATAAATCCTGGTAAGCTAATGGAATGAGTGTTTGCATAAACACGTGGCAATCATAGCTCTTCATTCCATACAATATGCAATCCACCAAATTCACCATCCTTGGTACGTTTAAAGCATATCCGTGAGAAAAACACTGACTTTTAAGCCATTAGTAGACAAGTAATTAATTGGTCATTCTTGTCTAAGACTAAGCTAGCTTTGGACTTTACGACCCGTGACCCAACATAAACGACCTCTATATTTTTACGGTGATAAAACAAAGTTATACACATTCTAGCCTTGATGTTGTCTTTTGTCTTCCCCTTCATGTCCATAACCATGTTAAAAATATTCTTAAACACATTATTTTCTATATCCATAACATCAAGGTTATGGCGGAGAAGATTGGTTTCTCAATAAGAAAGCTCCCAAAAAATATTTCACTTAACCCAATTATGGGTCAAACGAAAACTAGAAAACTTCTACTTATTGAATTGAAAACCAAACACAATGTCACTATAGTTCAACATTATGTCATACAATTCCTCATCTTAAAAAAGTGGTACTGCAACATTCCTTTCAACTCTACCAATAAAAAAGTCTTTCTTGTTCTTCCTTGTTATTTCTGTACTTGTGATCTGTTGGCAAGAACTGCTAGTGGCAGTAAAAAAAAAAGAGGTTTTATCGTCATTTATTAACGTAAATGTCTTGTTATTTTCCATATAATATGGATATGCTAGTTTTTCATGTGTGCTCCAACCAGAAACCATTTCATAAGAAGAAAAATCATTAATAGTCCACATCAAAGTTGCTTTCGTCAAAAAATTATATTTTCTTGATACATCATAAACCAAAGTCTTGGATGACCACAAATACTCCAACTCAAGATTGTCAAAAACGCGTTTTTGACATGACACAAAACATACAATATAAACTCGGATCGTAAAATTATAAAATCAAAAGAAAAGTTTTTTACATTGAGATAATAAAGAGTGAAATTATAAAACATGGTTCAACACTTGACAATATATAATAAAGCAATCAAACATGTAAAATATGAAATCCATCATGAAATGAGCATGCGTACAAGCTCTTTTTATTATCAAATCTTGAAACTAAAATTCTCAAACAAAGTGGAAGATTAAGGACAATATCTCAGACAATATTTAGGCTTAAAAACTAAATTTTAATCACAGCTGAACCCGACTTCATCACTTATCTAGGTTCAATTATGTTGGTCACTGCCAATTATATAAGTAAAGATTTGTTATTTGCTAGCAAAATCTCCTAATAGTTTTAAATTTCAAGATCAAGTTTCCTTTACTGAGCTTTAAAGTGAAATTCCCTCTCTTCTAAATATGCAATTTTTCTTATTGAAGTAATTCTAACTCTATGACGAATAACTCAACTTGCAAATAAAAATACAATACGGTGATTAGGACCATATAAACCTCAAAATAATTGACAAACATGCTAGAAAGGGTTGTTCCATAAACCTTTTCTAAACTAATGACACTAGAACCCCATGACAGCCTCTGTAGGTTAAACAAATTTAGCATGAATGCAGCACTTATTAGTTTTCTTCCAGACCAGAAACAACCATTTGAGCTATTCTAAATCAGAAAAAGAAAAACAAATCAATACAAATTTCACCAATCATTCTCAACGAAGGATCAAACTCTAGCAATTAAAAGTAATTATCTAATTTGTGGAAATTTTTCCTTTGATTTGTGAAATACGAACCCCTGTTCATCATTCTCAATTCAAGAATCGACTGCAATATTCTAATCAATCAGCATTTCTTTAGCTGTGGTTTGGATTGTTTCTTTAATTACTGGAACGAACTCAACAAAGAATCAAGCAATTAAAAGTAATTATCTATGATAATTGATGGCCATCTCTGTGTCACACACTCAAGTAAAGAGAGAAAAGAAGGAGAAAGCAAGGAATGGGACAAAGAACAACAGGGGTTAAAAATCCCTTTCCAGCAAGAAAAATTCAATATAAGCAATTAAATATTACCCTCACGGAGAACATGCTTTCTAATATATTATGCATTCCAATATGTTTGACAGTTGGCACTACTTTTAGACTCAATACTTAATCGACATTATAATTAAATAAGAGAGTGTATAGTGAAGAGGAAGTCGTTGTTGATGGGGGAAAAAAAAGAGCGTTGTTGATGAATGGTGATTTAGTGAAGACTAAGGAGGATGATGTTGATGATGAAAAAGAAAAAAGAAAAGAAAAGTGTTATTGATGAAGAGCGAAGAATAGAGAGAAAGTTGTTGATGATGGGAAAAAAAGAAAAGTATTGTTGATAAAGAGGAAGTCGTTGATCACACGGTGGTTGCATTGACTGGTTAATTATTGAATCATTAATGGCTGAGAGCCTGAGACTGAGAGAAAGATATTAGGGTAAATGTTGAATGTGGTGTGTACTGTGTGGTTAATGCTGATGTGAAGGGCTGAAATACTGCAGTTTATGCTTTTTTTGTTGAAATCATAAAAACAGTTTTAAACTCGTGATTTGACCTGATTTCACCTGATTTTACAGATTTCAACCGATTTTAATCCGATTTTATCAATTTTTGAGTTTTTAAAGCGATTTGGCACTTTAAGTATATATTGACTTGTAAAATCGTCAACTCACGAGTTTAACAACCTTGCTCCAACTCATCAATCAATGGCCAAAGATAAACATCTATATTCTGACCTAGACTATTAGAACCGAGTATGATCGTAGATAAAAAAAAAGAATTTTGGCCTCATACACATCCCTGGTAGCAAGTTGTAAATCGTGAGTATCACCGACCAACAAGAATAAGGAGCAGCAAATGACCAAGATAAATTAAATCTTTCTGTATATAACCCAAGACCTGCGTTTCTTGATTCCACTAAAATCTAATGATGCACATTGTTAAAGTGTTTCGAGGCTTCACCATCAGAAGGGTACATCATCACTTCATCCACCGCATCATGTGATTGGTGTCATGTCATATGCTCAGCAGTCTTTGGTGACATAAATAACCTCCACAATCTAAGTGTGATTAGGAAGTATTTAAGTTTTCTGTGTGCAAAAAGAGTCATTCCCCTGTCAGTTCTAAGTTTATAACAAGAATGCTCACATGTTCTACACTCGGTCGACTTTGTTTTTTTAAGGTAGTACAACATGTAGAAGTTTGGACACTTGTTAATTTTCTAGTATCCTAGACTGTGGGGTTTCATTATGGACTTAGCAGCATAGAAGTTATCTTTCAGTCTGTTCCCTTCAAGTAAAATGTTTCTCGCCCATTCTATAATTTTGTCATAATCGGCATCACTCAACCTATGATCCGACTTGATGATGAACACATGTGCAACGACTGATAATTTACTGTGATTTATGTAATCATCCCATAATGGTTCATCAGAATCTTTCAAAAGATAAAAAAAAATCTTGGTAGTGTCTGCATTAGGTTTTTCATCTATGATTGGATATTGATCAGCATGACCCTAATTCATTTTCATCTCATCCATAACCATATTTCTATAAGGATTACTATTGTCATTTACAACTCTATGCATGTTGCTAGCACTACAAGCTGACTTAACCATCCTCTCTACTATGGTATCGTGAGGGGTATATGGTTCTCTGTGTGCATACCAATACATGTATTTCTTTATGAACCTTTTTTTTGTAGAAGATGTATAGTTACAACATCTGGATTGATGATTTTTTTATTCTTACACCTTTTGCATGGACATCTAATACTGTCTCCACTAATATTTCTCGGATTAAATAGTGCATAATTAATAAAACTTTGAACCCCATTACAATAATATATCCTCCGCAACTCTTAGGGTGAATATCGATACATCCATGAACAATCATTCATTACTTATATCAAACCTATTTAAATAATGATGACAACATATATTAATTAGCTACGTTAAATAAATAAATTTGTAAAAATATTGGTTTAACTCAATCTTATTCAATCTATTTTAATAGTTCTCTTAATTCATTATCAATTATATATCTACATTAAATCAAATTTCTACACATTTACCGAAAATTATAACTTGGCAATAAAATTAACAAAATATAAAACAAGCTCATTAAATAAATAATTATTTATTTTATCACAAAACACCAAAGTCAAAAATTCAACATAAGTTTCATCAATTTACAAACAAATACAATTTTACAAAATCTAAAACAAACCATAACATGTATAAATCATAAATCCATACAACAAAATTGTATTAGAAAAAAATTATAAAACAAGTAAACACCCAAACAAAATACATATACTACAAAAATATGCAAAAAAACTTAAAATTTAAATATTGTGTTCAAATAAAAAAAAGAGGTAGATTTGCTTACTTAAGGTGCAAAATCCTTAATAAATTTTGAATTAAAACATGGATGCTGACAAATCGAGTGTTGTGGTAATCGAATTTATTGTGAGAGGTTAAATTGTATTGAGATTGAAAAGGGAAGGGTAGTTGTTTGTTGCAGAAAAAAAAATGTATAAGGAAGAAGGACAAATGAGGGAGAGGAAGGGAGGGTCGACCGTCAGGTCATAAATTAAATATTACTGATGGATTTACCGACAGAATTATTTCATCAGGCATTCAATTGGTCATTCTATCGGTAAAACATGCCACATCACCGTATGATTTTCTTTTTTGAATCTCATTGTAATATCATCCATAATTTCATCGGTATATACCAATAGATTATTTCTGTCAGTATATTTACAGATAAACTTTATTATCGGGTTAATTCCATCGGTAAAGTTGTCGATAAATGTTACATGTCATCGTACTTTTCTAGCTTTTTTATTCCTTCTTTTTCTACTACAATTCCCTCGGTATATACCAAAAAAATATTTCCATCGGTGTTTACATTTATATTTGCCAAATTTCTAATAATGAACACACTCATAGAATATAGCTTCCATTATTCGTGGGGCTGTTTACTTCATGACGTCTTGGACAAATGCACAACTTGCTTCTGTTCATGTGTTGAATGTAGTGTTAGAAGTAAAGCAGATGTGATATAAGATCAACACAGCAATGCAAGGTCAAGAACTCAAGAATAAAAAGAAGATTATGAGGAAGATATACTTTTATTAAGTTTTTCTCTCTAAACTCTCTTAATTATTCTTTCTCTTTTGTACTTATTAATAACGCTGAATTACAAGCCTTTTATAGGCATAAAATCCTAGACAATCAAGGAATTAAACTAATACAAGGAAATTCTCATCTAAACATGAATTGTATTCTGTCAACTAAACTAGTCGACCATTTCTGAATTTTTCAGAATTTAAAATATAGTTTACTTTCAACCCCTCTTAAACTTGATTTCTTCATAACTCCCAACACATATCTCATTTTGATTTAAAAAAAACAAAATATTTGAGTGGTTTTGTAAATATATTTGCGATTTGGTCTTATGTCTTTACAAACTTGACTTTCACTTTCTTATTTGCAATGCAATCTCATAAGTAATGAAATCTTGTGTCAATATGTTTACTTCTATCATGAAATATCATGAAATATTCGATTCTTTGTTAATGCAATGGCTGATGAGTTGTCCATATTTATTTCAGTAAACTTCTCTTATAGTATTCACAATTCCTTCAATAATCTCCTTAGCCATATGAAATGAAAAACACATGATGTAGTAGCTATATATTTAGCTTCATATGTTGACAAAGTGACTATAGATTGCTTCTTTGAACTCTATGTAAATGTTGTGTCTCCCATATAAAAAATAAAACTCGTGGTCCTCTTTCTATTATTTATATCTATAGCCCAATCACTATCACTATAACCCACAAATTCAAAACTATTAGAATAACCATAGAATAAGCCAAAATCAATAATGCCTTTGATATACTGAAGAATTTGCTTCAAAACTTTGAAGTGTGTCATAATAGGTGTCTCTATAAACCTACTCACAAGTCTCACTCCAAAAAGAATATCCGAACAAATGCATGTCAAATATTTCAAACTTATAAAAGTAACCTATTTTCAACCCAAAACACCTAGAAAACACCCTAATAACCTTTTTAAATCAATTATTAACCTTCAAAAGAAAACCAATTTCTTCCCAAAATTAACCTGGAAACCAATTTCTTCCTGATCTCATACCTGGTTTTTTTATGCACTTTCAAGTTAAAAAAACAAAAAACACCCAAGTCAAACTCTCTTCATTAAATGAAATCATTTAAAACAAAACACTAATGTTTTGGTGGCTAGAATCAAAGAAATGATATTTTTCTCTCTCTAGGCCGGATCCCTGCCATTTTCTCTCTCATCTCACCCACTAAGAACAAAAAAATAATGAAAATGAAGTTTACTATCAAAATAAAATTTAAAAAAAAAATGCAAAGAATCGGTCATCTTATAGTAAAAACATACGGGAAACAAAAATATACTTCACAAATAAATTTAAACGCACCACCCATGTTACCATTGTTTTGCACTTTAATCCTCTGTCTTTTAAACCCTCACCCAAAAAAACACATTCCATTAGGCTCTAATTTGAGCTCAATTGTGCTAAAATAAAATATGAAGATCAAATTGAAAATTTACAAAAATTAGATTACTATAATTAATAGTAAAATATGAGAGGATAAACAAGAATTCATGTATAGTAAAAATATCACATCATTTAGCTTTATATATAATATAAAATAGGAGATGTTTGAAATATTTTTTATGCATGAATATACCGATAAGGCCGAAACCGATGAATTAACCAATGCTTTTCCATAATTAATTATAATGTTATCTATAATGCACATAGTAATTACAAGTTGCTTTCAAGTTTGAAGTATGATTTATCAATTAATCATGCAAAACTAATTGCTATTGCTACCGTCATTAACCATTTACATGTGACGAGTTAATTATAAATATCATTTCGTAGTTTATTTACATCTGTGTTTAGCTTTACTAGGGTTTTTTTATTTATTTTCTATCATGCTGCCTCTGTGGAATTTCATTTACTGATAGATAAGAGGAAAATAAATATCCTATCCTTTTCCATGTTTTAGACAGGCATTGCTAGAAATAAAAGTTTCAAAAGTGGAACACAGCACACTGAGGCGAAGACTCAGATTGTGATATCATCCGTAAATTTCAACAAGATCAGATACATGTTCAGGTGAGTGAATATGAAGAACCCTTTACAACAAGGGAAAGGAGAGGCATATACAGCATAGTAACTTTATTTTGCCAAAATCTATCTACAGAAAAATACAAATGTAATAACTATGTAAGATCAGAATTCATCTATTTCCACCTGTCCATGTAACCTGTTCTGTGTTTTCACTTCCCCACAAGGGGGTTCTTTCAGGCTACCTCCAATGAAATGAACATCTATATCAGCAATTTTTTATTTTTTATTTTTTGGTTATCTTGGGAGCACTTGGAAAACTCTGTTGTACCAGACAGAGTGGAGAATCATATGAAATATATCGTATTTCACAGGTCTAGCATGCCAAAGAAAATGCTGTTGTACCTTTTTGACCCTCATCTGCATCTCACGATATTTGTTCTCCGGGATGGAAAGGAGTATATTCTTCAAGTTCGGAATGTCCTTCTCCAGAACAAAAACAGCAAAGGATTCCCAGTTCAAAACCTCAAAAAATGGAGGCACGAAATTGTCAGATATGATCACGGGAACACATTCATAGAAAATGGCCTCTACAACTCGTGGACTATTGACTTCGAAA
>Ga0325411_1000293_pt1 | contig 50642 bp, 47 predicted proteins | sample PopdelMetagenome_13_FD_206181 | JGI IMG/M metagenome (GOLD analysis project Ga0325411, IMG submission 206181) | Populus deltoides microbial communities from Bellville, Georgia, United States - Xylem-PdIQD-R4 | ecosystem: Host-associated > Plants > Phyllosphere > Stem > Wood/Secondary xylem... | reverse complement strand
TAGGTCATGTAATGTTGATGATAATATTCTTATTTTTATTTTGTAGTTATATGCCTATATGGAATATCATTGATGCAAGATGGGAACTTCAACTTCACAGACCTTTACATGCAGCAGCATATTATTTGAATCCTCATTATCATTATAATTCTAATTTTAAAGTTAATGCCAACATTAAAATTGGATTATATCAATGCTTAGAAAGGATGGTGCCCGATGCAAGTGAAAGGTGTAAAATTGACTTGCAACTTGATTCATTCAAGGATGCAAGTGGGTTGTTCGGTATTGAGGCTGCCAAGATAACAAGGGATAAAAAGACTCCAGCTAAATGGTGGGATTCTTATGGGGATGAATGTCCAGAGCTACAAAAATTTGCAATTCGAGTTCTAAGCTTGACTTGTAGTTCATCTGGATGCGAGCGAAACTGGAGTGCATTTGAGATGGTAAGTTTTTTCCTTTTTCCTTTTAATGTTTTTATATTTTATAAGAATCTTATATGGTATTAATTTGAATTGCTTACATAGGTTCATACAAAACGAAGAAATCGTTTGCACCAGAAAAAAATGAATGACTTGGTATTTGTAATGTGCAATCTGAAATTAAATGATAACCAAGTCAAAAAGCAAGCTAATGATTTTGGTGAAGTTTTTGATCATCTCTCATCTGATGATGATTGGATAACCGAGGGAGAGAAACATGATGGTTCATCCAACTTTGATTTGCTTGGTGTCATTGATAGTGCAACACGAAGGAAAAACGGTAAAGAAGATGAAAGTGATGATGAAGAAAATCTTAATGATGTTGGGATGGAGTGTCATGGAACTGAAGATGATTTAGAGATTCAGAATGATGTCAATCCAGATAATTCAAGGAGCTTGGAGTTAAATATTGTTGACAATATTGGTGTTGGTCCTGGTACTAGTAGTAGCACTAATGTTCCTAATATCGGTGCTGGTACTAGTAGTAGCAGTAATAATCCTTTAGATAGTAATGATTTTGATGACTGTTTTAGGAATAATGAGGGAGACAAAGGCAATGAGGGTGTGTTTAGTTTACATGACACACCTACAGACTGTTTGTTTTAAGTGTGTTAACTTTTAGTTATTGAAATACTATGGACATGTATGAATTTTTATTTGAATTATGTATTTTAAGATATTTGGATATTTGTATTGTTGATTTTACTTTTATTTGAATTATGTATTTTAAGATGTTTGGATATTTGTATTGTTTAAAATATTTTACTTGCGATTTTATGATTTTAGTTAAAATATTTTACTTGCGATTTTACGATTTTAGTTAAAATATTTTACTTGCGATTTTACGATTTTTAGTTAAAAAATTTACTTCCGATTTTACGATTTTACGATTCGAGTTTACGAGTCGAGTTTATATTGTATGTTCCGTGTCGTGTCAAAAAAGCGTTTTTGACAGCCTTGATTTCAAGGAAGATTGTCAAATAACATTTGACAAATTAAAGACATCGCTCACTTCAGCGCCAATTATATAGCCTCCAAGTTAGGATATGCCCTTTGAGATCATGTGTGATGCTAGTAATTATACAGCCTCCAATATTGTTGGGCCAATACTGGATAAATATCAAAACAGGAAGAATGCACAAGTATGGGGCAAGCCAGCTGAGCTGGTCCAGTTACTTGGCATTTATTATGGGATGTATTGTAAAATAGGAAACATTATTTTTCCTCTTGTATAATTCTATCATGTGTAATAGGTTACACCATAATAGATGTACAATGCCCTAGTTATATAAATAGTAGAAGAGCTACCCTGATTAAGGCACTCACCAAATTATTACAAATCTCTGCTTTAACTTGATATCAGAGCCTCACTACCTAAAATAGATTTTGGCTTTCTTCTCCTTGGCCTGGTCAGTTCAGCCTCTTCTGTGATTTAAGTTTGTTCTGATTTTTTATTTGTCAGGTTCTTCTCCTCTCTGCCGCAAACCATTGTTCCTCTCCTCTCTACTACAGAACATTGTTTTTCTCCTCTTATCTCTACCGCATACGTGATCTCAATATTTTATGCTTATTAGTTATTCTACAGGATCAATAAAGACGTGCTCATCTTCTTCCTCCTAGTTTGTTTTATGATAGTGCTTCATAGTTGTTTTTTTTTTTACAACTGGTTATAGCTACTACCATCTTATCTTTCTCGGTCTCAGCTTCTATCATCCTACTATGGATCAATTAGTTAGTGTTGTTGCTGGCATTAATGTTAGTTCTCCTTCTCCAAATTCATTCTCTCTAGTTCCTGGACTCACAACAGCAACCAACACAACCATGACTCCCTCTGCTATAATAACACTTATTCCCCTCTCCAACACCCAGCAGGTTATTAATCTCAAACTCAACAACAACAATTATCTGTTTTGGCATATGCAGATGAAGTCGTATTTGATTGGTCAAGGAGTCTTCTCATTTGTTGACAGCTCAACTCCATGCCCTCTTCGCACGATCTGTCCAGTACGGCCTCTGTTGTCTCTACTGCCTTCAATTCTAGCCCCTGCCAAGCATTTCTAACTTGGAAACAACAAGACTAGTTCATCCTTAGTGCTCTGTTGTCCTCTCTTTCAGTTGAAGTTCTTCATCTCTTGGTTGATTGTCCGACTTCTGCCAATGTTTGGAGCACCCTTAAACTTGCTCTCACCTCCCCATCCAACTCTCGGATCATGCAATTGCATGGCTCTCTTCAGGATCTTCAACAATGTAATGATATTGTCACTCTCTACTTGCAACGTGCAAAAGGTTTGTTTGATGAATTGGTTGCGGCTGGCAGACTTATTTCTCTCACCAATTTTAACTTATATGTGTTTCGAAGACTTCGCGGTGAATTTCATGATTTGGTTACGAGTCTGTCAACCAAAGCTAACTCTCTTTCGTACTCTGAGCTCCATGGTCACTTGTCTACTCATGAATTCATACATTGCAGCTCGCTCCCCTACAGTCTCCCTACTGCACCCTTATTGCCCACCGCTGCACAGCCTCCCTTAGTCTATGTTGCCCAGTGTGGTTTTTCTAGTTCTAATAGTAGTGGTTTCACAACTCGTCGAGGAAAAGGATGAAGGAGTGGCTAGCGGCATCCTTGCAACAACTTTCCTCAGCCTAACGGTCCGTTCTTTCATGGTGCTGGTGGTGGTTCTCCTTGGCAACAACCTCGCAGTCACAGTGGACAGTGGTAGCAACATTCACACCGTAGTGCAGCAACAAATTAGTGGCCACGACAGCAAATAAAATGCCAGCTCTGCCACATTATTCCGCAAAGCAGTTTTCCTAGCTTGTTCACCATGGAAATCACTCCTCAGCCAACCTCTCTTTTAGTACTACATTAGCCGAGGATTCTGCCACTTGGTTTCCTGACAAAGGTGCAAATGACCACATTATTCCGAACATTACTGGTATGACACACGCGGAACCTTATCTTGGTAATGATCAATTGCATGTTGGTGATGGTAAGGGACTTGTTATATCTAATACCGCACATAATCTCTTACATACACCAAAACGAGTCTTCACCTTGTCCAACATATTACATGGTCCTCACATTAAAAAAAAATTATTATCCGTTCAACAATTTTGTCGTGAAAATTATGTCTTTTTTGAGTTTCACTCTTCTGTTTTCTATGTCAAGGATCTCATCACCAAGGAAGTCCTTCTTTTCGGTCGGAGTAAAGACGGCTTCTATGTCCTTTCAGATTCTTCTACCACATCTCTGCCGCAAGCATTTTTGTTCACTAGCATAGCCACTTCTGCCGATATTTGGCATCGTCGCCTCGATCACCCCAGTTCCTATATTCTGAGTCTCTTAGCATCCAATAAAAAGGTTGTTTATACCTCTCGTCATCTTAATTTTCAATGTCAAGCTTGTCCGTTAGGAAAATCCTCTCGTTTGTCCTTAGGACCTACGGGTCATAAAACGTCTACTCCTCTTGAACTTATCTTTAGTTTTATTTGGGGCCCTGCTCCTATACTATCGTCTCATGGTTTTTGATATTTTATCATATTTGTGGATGCGCATAAAAAATTTATTTGGTTTTATCCTATTGCTGTAAAATCAGATGTATTCAATGTGTTTCAACAATTTCAAGTACTTGTTGAACGCCAGTTTTCTCAAAAAATCAAAACTGTTCAAACTGACTGGGGTGATGAATATTGTAAATTAAATTCCTTTTTTCAAAACCATCGGTATTCACCGTCTCATATGTCCATATACTCATGAATAGAATGGTATTGTTGAGCATCATCATCGCCATATTGTTAAAACTAGTCTTACTCTTCTAAGCAATGTAAAGCACCTCTAAAATTCTGGAATTATACTTTTGAAACCTCGGTTTATCTCATTAATTGTATGTCAACCTCAGTTTTAAGCAACAAATCTCCCTTTGAATATTTGTTTTCATCAAATGCCTGATTATGCCTTTTTACGTACTTTTAGATGTCTCTGCTTTCCTTTTCATCATCTTTACAATGCTCATAAGCTAGACTATTGCTCCACTACATGTGTGTTCTTAGACTATAGCTCGTCTCATCTAGGCTATTGTTGTCTGCACTTGTCGTTTGACCGCATCTACCTTTCCCGTCATGTTTGATTTCATGAACAGGTTTTCCTGTTCATTTAGTTTGTCCCCTGTATGCCCCTGTCATTCAGCCTGCCTCTGTCTCCAGCCTACCCTCCCTCACCATCTTTCCATCTCAACCAGTCTCAACCCCACCTCCCCTTCCCACTCCCTTGTCGGTTCCCTTACCATCATCTTCATTTATGTCTCTTGATCATTTTGCAGGTTCAGGTTCTGTGGTGCTAGCAGTATCTTTGTCAGATTCACCCTCTGCTACAGCCTCTCGAGCTTGTCATTAGCATCTTCTTCTCCGTCTGGGCACTCTGCTAAGTCCCTGCCCGGTTTAGACTTATGCGTGGATCTCTCCACATATTCTCTTCCATAACAGATCTCCCCTGATCAACCTTCTGCTCCGCCACCTATTCGGTAACATCTCATGGTGTTGCATCCTCGACAATAGAAGACTACCAACATTAGCTCTGCTTTTTCTTCCTCTCCGTCAGTTTCAGCTCCTTGGTTAATATCCCTCTTTGCTTTGGAGCCTCTGAGTTTTAAGGAAGCTGACCAATACTTGTGTTGGCATACTGTCATAAAGGATGAAATTGCAACCTTACATGCCAATGCCACTTGGTCATTGGTGTTGTTTGATCCATCTATGAACATTGTTGGCTGCCAATGGGTGTATAAAATCAAGCGCCGAGCCAATAGGACCATTGACCGTTACAATGCTTGCTTGGTTGCGCAAGGGTTCACCTAACAGAAAGGTATAGATTATTCAGAAACCTTCAGTCCTGTTGTTAAACCGACTATTGTTCGATTAGTCCTCACGATTGCAGTCTTAAATGGCAAATTTGGCAACTTGATGTTCACAATGATTTCCTCAATGGCTCACTTCGCAAGGTTGTTTACATGCAACAACCCTCAGGCTTTGTCGACTTTGTTTTGCCCACTCATGTCTGTTGCCTTCACAAATCTCTCTATAGCTTAAAACAAGCATCGCGGGCCTGGTACATGCAACTGAGTGATTTTCTCCTGACTATTGGTTTTCAAGCTTTCAAGGTTGATACCTCCCTGTTTATTCTAAATGTGAATCATGATATTTGTTACTTACTTGTCTATATGGATGACATCTTACTTACCAGTAATAACTCTGAATTGCTTCATCGCCTCATTACCTTACTGAGTTCGGAGTTTAAACTTCGAGATTTGGGTCATGCGCATTATTTTTTAGGGATTGAAGTTACTCCCACCAATGTGGGTCTTATGCTCAGTCAACACAAGTATGTTCTTGATATTCTGAGTCATGTAAGTATGTCATCGTATAAACCTATTGATACACCAGCTTCTATTTCCAAACTTGATATACAATCTACTGAGTTGTTTTCGGATCCCACTTGTTTCCACCAAATTGTTAGTGCTCTTCAGTATCTCACCTTTACTCGATCAGACATCTGTTATGCTGTGAACAAGGTATGTTAGTTTATGCATGCTCCTACAGAAGGCCATTGAGCCGCTGTTAAGCGTATCCTGCGATACTTGAAAGGTACATCCTCCTTTGGTCTCCACCTCACTCGTGACTCTTCTTTGTCTCTCCATGGTTTTACTAATGTTGATTGGGCCGACAATATTGATGATCAAAAATCTACGGGTGAATACATTGTCTTTCTTGGCACCACTCCCATTTCGTGGAAATCTAACAAGCAACGCACTATTGCTCGCTCCTCCACTGAAGCAGAGTATAAGGCCTTAGCTGATGGTACTGTTGAGGTTCTTTAGCTTCGCTACCTTTTGTCGAAAAAAATTCTCTCCTAGTTCTGCTACCACTCTCTGGTGTTATTATTTGGGTACTACTTATTTGTCTGTTAATTCAATCTTTCATGCTCATACAAAGGATGTTGAGGTCGATTATCACTTTGTTCGTGATTGAGTGGCTAAGAAGGAGATTCAGATTCACTTCATCTCTTCCGAAGATCAATTAGTCAATCTTCTTACAAAGCCATTTGCTTCCTCTGCTTTTGCTTCTCTATGTTCCAAGCTTTACGTAGATGACCCACCCTCAGCTTGAGGGAGTGTATCATGGGAAGTTTTGTAAAATAGGAAATATTATGTTTCCTCTTGTATAGTTCTATCATGTGTAATAAGTTACACCATAACATATGTACAATGCCTTATATATATAAATAGTAGTGAAGCTGCCCTGATTAAGGTACTCACTAAATTATTACAAATCTTTGCTTTAACTGCATTGAACCAAGTGATTTGAAATCAAATCCAGCTAATACCAAGGATCCAGGATTAAAGAAGGGAGGTCTACCCCATCATGAAAGCTGATGGGACTCCTAGTGATAAAAAAAAAAATAAGGTACAACTAAAAATTCATTAACCTCCTATCAAGTGGTTGGATTTCTCAATGGGGGTAACCTTTCCCCTATTTAAGATCACCAGATTTCTAAGGTGAGCACAATTGAATTCACATCGGTAGGACAGTAACATCATAAAGGTGTTCTTTCTAGAAACTGACCAATTGTCAGCCCAACTAATATTCTCAAATAGCAGCCAAACAAACACGTAACCTAAGATAATCAGTATAGATAAAGAAATGTTTATAATCACCATCACCACTTCACATGCAAGCACATTAGCATCATCACTGCTTGTTAATCAAGGCCCAGTGATAGGGCCTTTTGCCTTGGCACGCTCCAGATCTAGTTTAACATCATATGCAATAAACATGTATAATTGCACTTCAAAATGGTTTCATGAAGTTTTAAATCTCAAGTTTAGGAAGGATGAGATCCCTTATGCTACATTGCTACTAAAGCTGAAAGAGATTGTCTTTGTTAGAAACTTGCAAGACTATATTGATTAGTACTTAAAAGTGCATTTTTATCAAGATTTTATATCATCATTTTGCACTTAAAGTATCAATAACTCCTTAACTAGAGCATGTTTTATAATAACATGTTTAATAATATAAGATACCTTTAATTTATGGTAAATGTTCATCTTAAATGCAAGCGTATCACATAAATCAAAGGATTGATTAATGAGTTTAACTGCTGAAATTGAGAAGACAAAGAGAGGGCTAAGCTTAAAAAAAGAGATGCTGGTTCAGTTCAAACTGGAACACCATTCGATTATTGGATCATAACTGGAGTTGTAGAACTTGGATTTAGGTCTGGTTTATATGTATGGAAAGCTAAGACATAGGCCTAAAACTTTCATGAAGAGTCCAAGATTTAAAAGTGTCATTTTCGAGTTCAAATGGTAGCAACAACGGAAAAGTCAGAATCTGTCCTGCAGCCTAGACATTGTTCAGTGTTCAGCCTATATCTCAAGTGCTAGAAGTCCAAATGCACCGATTCTTATTTTGTTGGAAAGCTGAGACAATTTCCCAGAACTTTCATGAAGACTATCTGTTCAAATTCTAATGTTAGCAATAACGTTTTCTGTAGACAAGAAGATAATGAGTGTTACCAAGTCATGAGGTGGCCACCCACTCAACAATTAGTCATCATATCAATAGTTCTGAATTTTGGCCTATAAAAAGAGGCATTTGCCATGCATTTAGGCATTTTGGTTTTCAGATCAAGATCATGTTCTTGCTCTCTCTCTTTATATTTTTGCAATGCTTAAGTTTTGTTTATATTAATCTCTTATTTATGCTTTTCATTTCCTTTCCTTTACTATACTTATATAATTATGTTCTTATCTTGTTTATCTATGTTTCTCTTCTTCATTATGTTTAGTTAAGTTTATTATGTCAAGATGAAAAGGTTACACTAATGGTGTAAGAATAAATATAGTATAAACTCAACATGACCTTTAATGTTTGATACTAACATGTTTTGTATTTGTTATCTTATTCACTTTTAATACTTTGCTTGTTAAATGGTTAATCTAGATTTATGTTGTATAACCCTTGGTACAACAAATACTTGGCACTTTTATAGCCCAACCGTATGGTATAACCGACACTTGTGCTATGAAAAGAACTTGATTTGTTGTTAACATAAGTTATAATCATGAATACCTGACAACATTTACAAGTATTAGCATTACTCGAATAAGATAACTAATGTAATCATGTTAATAATTTATAATCTGATTGGAACCTCCTTTGTGTGTGGTTTCCAGTTGAGTAATAAAAAGAGTTTATATTATACTTGTTTGAAATACCATTGGTGGATCCTCTAACCATAACAATTATTTTATATTTGTTTAAATCCTTACATCAATATCACATCTTAAAGCTCTCTTCAACTTCTTTTCTGTTATTGTCTATTTCTTTATTTGTAGTTTATACAGTTAACCTTCCTGTGGTTCGATCCCAGTCTTACCGGGTTATTTATTACTTCGACACTTCTACACTTAAGAGAAAACATCAACTCTTTGATCGTGTCAACTATGTCAAGAGTATGCAAATCTAAAAAAAAGAATAAAGTCATTAGTAGTCCAGTTCAATTTGCATAGACATGAGCCATGTTTTATATGCTGGACCAAACCAAATCAATCAGGTCTAAATCTCAGCCCAGCCAAATTAGTCTTCAAGCACCTACTCAAGCCAACAAACACTAGCTCATACGACACAAAGTGTGTTTCTTGGCACATGCTAACTTACAAATTAATGTACAAACTAAGGCAGATTATTAGAAAATTATCCTACTAAGAACATTCTATTCCAACTACATACTTTAATTCAACTCCATTTATGTCGCAAACACAATCTGTTTAAGAAAATTTATTCTATAGATTGCTAACCAATTACCACCAGAGGCTACTATAATGCGCTAAACCAAAAAAGGTGTGCCATCAAGCCTCAACACCTTTAAAATAGTTAGCTACTCAGTACATAAACATGCCTGCACATTATAATTGGCAATAATGATCGCTTTGCAACCACTATGCAAGCTGGCCATAATTCCAAATATAGAAAGACTTATCTGAATCTTCTAAGGTATTTTTCTTGAATTTCCAGGGAAAAATGGTAGGACTCACCTTATAGGCTTCCCAAAAAGGTCCCACTTAGATTGGGACTGCTAATCTAATGGTTATCTTTCAAAACCCTATCTAGCGAGGACTTCTCAGCAAGGTTGTTAAAATCACAATTTAACTCGTAAAATCATACAAAATCGTATGATTTTACAAGTTAATATAGGTTTGACGTGCTAAATCATTCAAGAAACTTGAAAATAGGTGAAATCGGGTGAAATCGTTAAAATTGGGTGAAATTACGTAAAAACACGATTTTAGAACGGTTTTAACAATTTTGATAGAAAACATATACTGCCCGTAACCCTGGCCTCCTTCAACTGACTAATGTCGAGTTTTTAGCTATGATTTTGGCTTCTATCCTAATTACACCCTAGAGACCTGCGAGGATTTATGCTTGCAGACGTGTGATTGCAAAGGTTTCCAGTTTAAATTCATCAAGCATGACTATCCTGGTAATATTCCGTATTGTTTCACAAAGACAGCATTGCTAAATGGACATATTTGGCCAAATTTCGAAGGAGACCTCTACTTGAAAGTGCCAAACAGCAGCTCCACTCCAACAGTCCTCCTGAAAAATTCAGGTTAGATTGCTCTGGTGAACTTGTCACGCAGCTGAGCAGAAGGTATGCAGAAAAAGTCATGAAAATGGAACAACGAAATCTATCCTTTGGTTTGTTTGTGCATCTGCGAGTAGTTGAATTCCTTGGTGTTTTATTGTAGTGTTTCCTGATAAGAAACCAAAACCACACAGGTGCCAGTAAACAAGGTTATTTTTGTATTGAAATTGACTTCAGAAAATTCACGTACTCTTGAGCTAAAGAAAGCAACTCGGGATTTTTGTGAAGAGATTGGGAGAGGTGGAGGAGGAATTGTATACAAAGGAATAATATCTGACGGCAGAGTTGCAGCGATTAAGCAATTGAATCAGGCTATTCAAGGAGAAGCAGAATTCCGAGCCGAAGTTAGCATTAGCATAATCGGGAAGCTCAATCACATGAACTTAATAGAGATGAGATGAGGGGATATTGTGCTGGGGCAAAGCACAGGCTGTTGGTTTACAATTACATGGAGCATGGGTCCTCGGCAGAGAAATTATCTTCCGATGTGCTTGACTGTGAAAAGAGGATTGACATTGCTGTGGGAACTGCTAGAGGCCTTGCTTATTTACATGAATAGTGTCTGGGGTGGGTTTTACATTGTGGTGTCAAACCTCAAAATATACACCTAGATGACAACTACCAGGCGAAGCTCTCAGATTTTGGCCTATCTCGGCAATTAAAAAGAGAGAGCCAAGTAGAATCAAGCTCGTCAAGGGCAAGAGGAACTCGAGGTTACATGGCTCCAGAGTGGGTTTTGAATCTGCCAATCTGACAAATATATATATATATATATTGTTACCACCATCAAATGGAATTATTTCTATTTTTTCGGTTTTAAACCCGATAAAAACACTCTCATCTTTCCACCTTCAAAGCACCATCACAAGTGGCTTCTTTCAACCCATTGATAGAACCTTTTAGTTCTCCCTACATCTATAATCTTGATCCTAATTAGAGTTTTATTTCTTTTCCATATCCATTCTCTCTTCTGAAGCGTGACACAGAATACATGTAAAGTGGAAATACTAAGAAATCGGTCCACAATTCACCAATCATTTTGGGGCTTCATTTGGTCTTTTACTCCATTCCCAAAACATTTCCGATGCACACCATTCACAACATTTCCCCCGCGTCCTCATCCTCAAATCACAGCTATGTTGTCCTCCATGTTGATCACCAAAATAACAGCCTAAGCAATAATGAATGATCTTTATGATGCACACTTGCATTCCTAGTAACATTGAAGACTCGCATAGTCAACATAAAAACTTACAAATAAACATATTAATTAGCAACTTGTGGCATGAAGTGTTGAAATGTCTGTTGCATAACTATGAGGTGCGAGTTGACCAGATACCAAAACACAGCTTTGAGCAGTCCTCTAAACCACACCATAGTCAACTCAATTCGAGTAAGATAAAACGGCTAATCACTCCACAAAAAGAAACTTCATATACCTATACTCTGGAGCACAAGAACTTCTGTACACTCTTTTCATTGTATTGAGGCAAGTTTAAAAATTATTCTAACCTCTCTTCAGAACCCGTTTCTGGATTGCATTCATTAACTTCATCAAAACCATAGAGACTGAGGTTGAAAGTTGGTATCACACCATTCCATTGCCTCCTGTAACCCTGTGACAGTGCACACTTGTATATGCCTGCACTTGATTTAAGGAATTAACTCAGTGATGAGTACAGAACAATGAGAAAGCATTGGATAAATGCGTGTCCAATACTGTTGGGCCAATACTGGATAAATATCAAAACAGGAAGAATGCACAAGTGTGGGGCAAGCCAGCTAAGCTGGTACAGTTACTTGGCATTGAAACAAGTGATTTGAAATCAAATCCAGCTAATACCAAGGGTCGAGGATTAAAGAAGGGAGGTCTACCCCATCATGAAAGCTGATGGGACTCCCAGTGATAAAAATAAATAAATAAATAAGGTACAACTAAAAATTCAGTCTGGGCAGAGAAAGGTTTATAATCACCATCACCACTTCACATGCAAGCACAAGAGCATCATCACTGCTTGTTAATCAAGGCCCCGTGATATGGCCTTTTGCCTTGGCATGCTCCAGATACAGTTTAACATCACATGCATTAAACATGTATGATTGCACTTCAAAATGGTTCCATGAAGTTTTAAATCTCAAGTTTAGGAAGGATGAGATCCCCTATGCTACATTGCTACTAAAGCTGAAAGAGATGTCTTTGTTAGAAACTTGCAAGACTATGTCAAGAGTATGCAAATCAAAAAAGAGGAATAAGGTCATTAGTAGTCCAGTTCAATTTGCACAGACATGAGCCATGTTTTATATGCTAGACCAAACCAAATCAATCATGTCTAAATCTCAGCCCAGCCGAATTAGTCTTCAGGCACCTACCCAAGCCAACAAACACTAGCTCATATTACACAAAGTGTGCTTCTTGGCACATGCTAACTTACAAATTAATGTACAAACTAAGGCAGATTATTAGAAAATTATCCTACTAAGAACATTCTATTCCAACTACATACTTTAATTCAACTCCATTTATGTTGCAAACACAATCTGTTCAAGAAAATTTATTCTATAGATTGCTAACCAATTACCAGCAGAGGCTACTATAAGGTGTGCCATCAAGCCTCAACACCTTTAAAATAGTTAGCTACTCAGTACATAAACATGCCTACACATTATATTTGGCAATAATGACCGCTTTGCAACCACCATGCAAGCTGGCCATAATTTGAAATATAGAAAGACTTGTCTGAATCTTCTAAGGTATTTTTCCTGAATTCCAGGGTAAAAATGGTAGGACTCACCTTATACGCTTCCCAAAAAGGTCCCACTTAGATTGGGCCAGCTAATCTAATGGTTATCTTTCAGAAGCCTATCTGGCAAGGACTTCTCATTATAAATAGATTTATTCTCTCAAGGGTAAACTTGGTAGAATACATGTAAGTACATATCAAGACAAGGAACAAGTTAGCAATTGTACATGCATAGGCCTCCATGACAACATAGAAGGGAACAAAAAACATAAAACCACAGCATGCATTACAATTTCACTCCTGCAAAACCAGCAAAAGAATAAATGGTGCTATGGAAAAAAGAATGACTTTCGCTTAATTTATGGAGAAAAATAGACCTTAATGGAAAACTACAACAATTTATTAAAAGATCAATTAGGTAGAGAAAACTAACCGATAATCACATCTTATTTTTTAGTTTTATCAAGAATTTCAATGTATCTTTTGGGCACCCCATACTGTTCAACCAGATGTCTTGCCACATCATCAATTACACCACCTTGAATAAGAACCTCATGCCCTTTCTTACCTGAAAATAAAATATGAGCATACAAACTCAGGAACACTAAATAACTATGAATGAAAAAAGCAAATAATAGAGCTTGCGCCCGGACACCCACGTTGGTCTAAAAAAAAAGCAAATAATAAAATGATTCAGGATTCAGGATGTTCAAAACATTGGAACATACTCTAGTACTGTTCTAAAGTTCCAAAGACTCCTCAATTCCGCTTATTAAAGCTATGCCATTTCAAACGAACAAATGGGATTTTGCGCAGCTGCCACATTTTTATAAGCATAAAGAGATTTTCTCCTAACCTCGCAACTCCAAGAAGAGGTGATCTCATAGATTATAAGATCATAGGATAGCTATCCTTCTATTTTCTACCAGCTTGTAATTTTTTGATCAACCAATTTCATGCGGGGATAGTGGCACCTTACAGTTCAATAATCCAAATCACCACTTGTCCCTCCTGCAATCCTCAACTCCACTCCACTATTAACATTATAACATCAGTCCCTTACTGCTACCGCCACAGAAATTGCTGCCACTCTTGCAACATTTTATCACAACTAGCATGACCACTTCATGCCCCTGATGCTACAACTCACCCAAGCAGTCGACTTCCCTTTTAAAGGGTGTTTGAAACTGGACACACAATGAAATTACAGTAAAATGCCAAAAAAAGAACTAGACATCAACCTCAACACAGGAAGCAAATTACCCACCTTCAGTATCTGGCAGGTATTTGACATTGCTACCAGGGTCCTGGTACGTGACTCTCATTTGATTTCTACCTCTACCATCTTTCTAAGAAATGCCATTATCTCTGAGCTTCAAAATGACCAACAATGACTTCTCTTTTTTTCTTTTTGCCCTCTTCTTTTGAAATCCCACCAACACAAGATGACCTAGCATCCTTGTTGCTTTGAATTCATGTTCTCTTTATATATATATATATAGAAAGAGAATTCATCTTCTTAAATGATAGCTAGAAACATCATTTGATGTAGTAGGATAAAAAGATTTTTGCATTTCAGTTTCTTACTACGTGATCTATCAAAACTGATTCCTCATTCATTAGATGAATAGAAGAAACAGATGCTTTCACACGTTTATCTCTCTATATTTTTATTTTATTTTTTTCATGTTTTTTGTAAGAGAAGGTGTCACAAAAAGAATAGAATATACCAAAATTCCTTGGAGAACAATTAACACTCCAAAATGTCCAGTACAACCACCATAGCTTCAATTTTGAGACACATGAACCCTGTTCTTTATCCCTCAAGTAGATGAACAAGTTTGGATTGCACGACCACATACAAAATTAGAAACCTAGTGGAAACTGATGTAATATCTTCTTTCTATTCAATTTATTCAGATAACTCTAAAGTGGAAAAAACTACAAACACGAGGGCGTAAGCCCCAAACTTGCTGGAGAGCAAGTAACACTTCCAAAATAAATACAAGAGGAAAAGGAAAAAAACTCCAAATGGTGGGAAATAGAAAAATGAAATGTCTCAATATTAAAGAAAACTCAACACTGTTGAATATCAGCAAAGGGAACCAGTTTTGTCAAGAGGCGCTGAGGCGCTTGCCTAGGAGTCCAAGCAAGGCAAGGTGAGACCCCAGCACATTTTATTTTTTCAGGCGAGGCAATTTAACTAGGCGCTGCAGTGAGCGCCTACTCAAAATATATGTTCTTTTTTCTTCTTTTTTAAGTGACATGTGTTTTGACCTATTTGCCCATATTCTTTCCATCCACCGCCAAAAATAATTTAAGGATAGTTGTAAATGTAAAGAGTAGGGTTTAAAAAAGAAAAAGGATCATCAAAATGGAACTAGAGGCACATTTAAAGAGAGCATCGTGGCTTAGCGGCAGCCATGCTAAAGGAGTGCATTATAGTTTAAGAGATGATTCAAATGATAATCTTGAAATGGTGGATATGGGGACTCAAGTGAAGGAGATGAAAGCAAGGATGATGATGTGTTGGAAGATTAATGATGATGATATTTAAGTTTAACTATTGTAATCTACTTGCTCTTTTAAGTTGTCTTATGTTGTTTTTAATGGTGAATAGTATAACTTTTATGACTATGTTGAGATATTTTGAGTTTCACTTTGATTTTCTAATCTTTATTTTTTAGATATATATTTGTGATTTATATATTATAATATTATACATATATTTTATTTGAATTTATAGCATTGCGCCTTGTTTTATCCAGGCGAGCGCCTGGCGCTTCAAGCATTTGACAGCCTTCACGTCTTAGGGCGCCTTTTGCTTTTGACAACACTAAGGGGAACCACCCAAGGAACTCTGAACCACTACAGCATACAAAAGGTGAGAAATGCTATGTATGAAGAACTCCATTCAGTGATATCACAGCTAATCAAGTAAAGGATTGCTGAGAATTTTTTGCTTCTCTTTTTTTCTTTTTTACAAATTAAAGAACACGGTGATAATATTTGAAGGCCACAATCAGTTTAACAGCATACAAGCAACTTCACATACAAGTTACTTTCCTTGTGATCCTATTCTCACTGCCACATTGAAACCAAAATGCTTTCATAGAGAAGCAACACAAATATGTTCTACCTACAACCACCAATTCATAACAAGTGGAGAAAAAAATTACCTGGTAACTCTGACACTGATGTACTACAAGCAAACTTTTTCTGCAGTTCTGACGCTAATGCATCAGCGTCCATCAAGAATGTTTCCATGCCTGAGAGTTTTGTCACCTTCTTGTTACCTTGACGTCTTTCAGTCATTATCTGAATTGTTCTCACTGAACCTTTACGAACAACTGATTCACTTCCTCTGGTTACAACGTGGTGGGCCTGCATCCGGCTTACAAATGTAGATCCTAAATCTTTCTTATGAATCTCAGTCGGGTATGCTGATCCTTTCTTGATAGCTCCCTTGAACAAAGCATCACATAAGGTTGGATCCAGAACCACAATGGACTTGTTCATTGTCTTTACCAGATGTCCTTTTTCAATGTACTTGAATACAACATCAGAGGCTTCTGAAGCACTGTATAGCTTCCCAGTATCAGCTCCAACAGAAGCAAAAATGGGATTGACATGTACACTTGGTTTATAAATCTCGGACACTTCAAGCAGTTTTGGTGATCGGGTTTCTTTAACAGCCTGATCACCACCCTGATCAACCTTCTGCTCCTGCCTTCTTTCTGGTTTGAAGGATAGGTAGTCTAGGTGACTGCGGTTCACAGAAAATAAGACAGTTTCCTTTTTATATTTGTCTTCTTTTACTGAAATCTGTTAACAGAAAACAAACATTGCAAACTCAACATTAAGCATATATCTACTTAATACATGTGCAACTTAACAAAAAATAAGATAGATTATAAATGAAAAAAATAAAATATGTAAACACAAACTTCCATCTGCATAGCATGCCTCGATAACCCTTTTCCTCTCTCCACTTGTGTTGATTATACTATGAGTAAAGACAGACATGCAGACACACAGTTAAAGCCCTCTAATGGATGGTGTTCTCATTCATAATCAAACAGATCTTCACTGAACCGCAAAAGTCACAGGCATTAGCTCAAAACCCATCACCAATTCCAATGTGATTGATTGGCAGCAGAACAATATCTTTCAGTTTGTGATCATAAAGTTCAAAAAAACAACTACTAATTCAACTGAAACTCCATAGAAGTATATCACTTTTCATGGAATGGAAGCTGTCAGTCTCCTAAAATAAATGGAACCTATCTCTTAGCATTACTAGCCCTGGTAAACTGCAATATATATCCATGTTTATGTAATTAGCAACTGCAGCATGACCATCCAAAGAAAGAAAGAAAGAAATTCTTCAAAGGCCCCTGCAAATAAACAATAAATCCTCCCAAAATAACAGCATACTGCCACTCCCCTCACTATGACAGGTTTCTCCAGCTTCTATGGAGAACAAACAGAAACCAAGGCAGGCTGCTGCTTCTATAATGACACCTAGATGTGCCTCAGCACATACCTGAAAGTAAGAACTACAATTGTAGCTCAATAGCATTCTCATTGCTCGAATCAACTACTTCTACCAAACCATGTTATAAAACCCTTAACTCAGTCTCAACATGTTTAACTCTAAATTCCTGTGAATACCCTAATTTGTTATCCAATTCTTCCATACATTTTAAATACCTTCATCATAAGTTATGCCATTTCATGGAAAAGTTGCCATCATCTAGCATTCCCTATCATAGTGCGGTGCCTGCCAACCAAACTTCATCCATCAAGCAAAGCCTTTTCAATAGCTAGGACTTCATTCTACAGGTATGATTACTTCCAGTTAGATCAATTTTTCTATCAGGAAATAAATCATGTTTTGAACCTGTCAATGACCAATTTTTAAGGTTTTCAGGGCAGAATACTGGGCGGATAAAGGACTTGATGCAGTTTTTTTCTTTTTTTTATTATCTGGGGTAAACTCAATGGCAGAGGAGAAGAGACCATTTGATCCATGGACAGGTATCAGAACACATTGCTTAAATGCTAGGGCATCATGTGGCCTCTTGAGCAACATCGTGGAATGCCAATTAACTGCCGTGGTCCTTGAAAGTTATCTTTACTTTCTAGATACAACTAACCCGGGGATTACAAATATAGGTCAGGGTTTCAGTGAGTTATGTGAATATTGATATATATGATCAATTACCAGACTTCTTCATAGATCATATCCTGCAACTAGAACTTGAGGTTTCAGTGGAAGAATACAGTATTGGAGATTATAGAAAATAGCTGAGACTTCTCTGTCTGGGTTCTCTAAATAAAAGAATTGAACCTCAATTACAATGTCACCCTAAACTGGAACAATTTGTTATTTTTAGTGAACAATGGTTTTTTTGTTAAACATGAAAAAAAAAAAGAGGTAATCATATTAAGATAACGTTATCTAGGAACAAAGAAAAGATGCACATTTTCAGTACAGCATGACTAACTTGACTAAAGAGAAAGGTAAGGAGGGAGCATATGAAGGGAAGGAAGAACCCACCAATCCTGCAGATGATTTAGCTTGTAACCACTTGGACAATTTCTTGTGTGATGATTTTTTGATATCTAGAGTGATACCTGAAGGCCTACAAGGTAATACATGGTTGGACCTGCACCAATCACAAATATTTTTTATAAAAGCAAGCAAGAGAATCGTGAAAAAAATTCCCACCTAAATGTGAAAACTGCAAGCTAAAACTTATCTAAAGAGAAATCCTCTCGTTTCAAGCACGTAACGTTTAACGCCCTCCCAACAGAAATTTAAGTTCTAAGCCTAAAATATTCAAGCAATATGTAAATCCAATTATCAGTTGGAATAATGTCAAGCATCATGTGTGTGTGTGTGTAGACAGTAACAGTATAGTCCAGCTCAGCTACAATTAGTATAATTCCACAATCAAATTTAACAAAAATCATTATGGAATTCATATATTCAGCATCAATGCAGATCAAATAAAATGCTTCAAGGTTTCCAAACTTCAGAAATGTCAATTAAATTTATAGAATTCTAGAAGATGTCACTCTCATCTGCACCCATATTCCTGAAACCTAATGTTAGAGATCACATTTCCAAAGAATACTTGGTGATTGGCATCATTCTCAACGTCATTAATTATGTGCCTTACCTTATGATGGATTTCAGTTACTGCTAACTGATTATGAGGAATAGGAAATAATGCTTCATTCTGATAGTTGAGGTTTTTAATAGCAATTATGAGAAGAGAAATGGGAATAATTCAATGTCATCTTATTAACATGGAGTTGAAAGGTCTGAAGAAAAATGGCATGTTTGATGTGCATATGAAATTGGACATCTGCTACATTTTCCTTTCTAAATTTAGCCGTGTTGGAAAGCATTTTCCAACACCAGAGACTTGGCAATCCATGCAAAAAACCAAATCATAAGTTTTGAGGCATCGTATACTTGGATTCTCTCGGAAAAGCCTTTGAGAGAATGATTTTGGAGAACCAAGAAACAAGTATAGACTTTAAAAATTGTAGCAGTATCTGTGGAATGGGCCTTTGAGGCAAAGCACTAGAGCACTTGGTGCCTCTTAGGCCTCTGTCATGAGATTTAATTTGGGAGATGGTTCAGAGAGGTAGATTTGGAGAGGATTATCGATGGGGGTTCAAAACTTCAAAATAGATTTTCCATTACTCTAAAATTTGGATTTTAGTAAGGTGTAGTTAAGTGATCATATAAAAGTAGCTAAAAGAGCCTTCAAGTTGAACCTGCTGTCCTCCACCAAATTTCACAATAAGATTGATCTTGCACATTTTGAAGGAATATCAGGGGAGTGACAAAACATTCAGAGGACCAGCATGTTGAGCTAAATTATAAGCAATTTAACATCTGGCGTCCTAGTATACTTAACAGGGTACAGGAAGTGGTGCCCATCTTTTGGAACCTCAATTAACATCCCTTCATCAAACAGGAGGAGAAAAAAAAAAAAAAGGAGATGAATATTACCATAAAGTGCTTCCTGGCATTGGAAGATCTTTGTCATTAACAGTTGTATGCAGGGCTTGCAAAAGACATTTGTCCAAATAAGCATCTACGTCTTCAGCAGACAAAGTATGCTGTTCTTCAACAACAGTGGTGGATTCATCAGCAGCAATATTATCCGTAACCTTAAAACCACCTACAGCTTTTGTTACTTGTTCTACGGTATCAGTATCAGAATCAAGTTGTGTCTTGGAAGTGGGATGACTGTCTGATGTGGGATCTTTTACATCAGCAGATTCCCCAACTTCTTTGCTGTCTCCACCATCATTCTCATGATTTGAAGAATCACCAGAACCTTCACATGAATCAGGAACCTGGGCAGATGATAAGAATACAGGATCCTCAAAGACAACATCTTCAAGGAAACCTGCATTTGGCACATAATGTCCCTCAACTGACTCCCTGCAGATGATTCCTCGAGCATGTCAAAGATGAAAATACTTAATAACTAATCTCTCCAAATAGAAGGTACACTAACCAAAGTAAATCCCGATAATAGTGAGTTATCCGTAAGGCCTTTCCGCGCAAACCAGCCTTCAAGGCTTCAGCAGTGCTCATAGTGGTAGACCCAACCTGCACAAAATTAAAGTTATCTTCATCCCTGCTCATAAAAGTAGAAATCTAAACCAACTCGGTCGTGAATGAGGTAGAATAAGAGGCATAGCCAACTCCCCGAGATAAGGCATGAACAATAATACCCAAGTCAAGATGAGAGAGAAAAGCTTACGGCAATAGGTGCTGGATTCCCAGGAACTTTTACAGCCCATGGCTCACCTACCAGAAAAGAAGGTAGACCTTCAGCAGGTATACTGATACCAGGAAACATCAGATCTGCTCCTCCAATGACAAATTGAGATACCTCACCCCCTTTCAGAATGAAAGAAGGCAACATCTCAGGGACCTTCCAGAGGGCAAAAACTGCATCAAGACATAGACAAAATTAAAATCAAACAAGAAAACAGCCAAAAATGTATTTCACCACAGCATCAAGTTCCTGTTTAAATAATTGTGTCACTTCTAATTTGAGAATGAAATTGGAGGTTCATTTTTTAAGGCTCCTTTATTCTACCTTTTAATGAAAGGGAACCCATTTATTAGCTGTCAAAAATGGAGAGAAATATGTGGATCCTTTGCATCAACATTCAATAGCAAGGCTGAAAACCTATTCAACTATCTGCTCCAGTATTTATGATCACCATCTCATGCACAAAACTGTCTTTAATATACAGAAGCAAGGCATGATTTCTTGAACCAGTATGCTGCCCTTGTGGCTCTACTATAAATTTGAATTGTGTAATAATGCAGTATAATTTGACTTTTTAACATGTCAATTACAGAAGCAAGAAAGAAAAATTCAGGTTGCTGGGTTCTATCCAGTAGCAAGTAATTCAATCAGATTCTCCAAGATAAAGGAAACTAGAGATAAACTTTCTGAGAAGAATATTAACATATATGCATGACAGGAGAGCTCCACAGCCACCTCTGGCAAAAGGTCATTTCTCCTCAATTCATTTCAATTCAATTCAATCTTGATAATTTGATTTAGCATTTCCACTCAAAATCAACTTAAAAAAGAATCGATATCCCTTCATAAACTACATAAAACATTAACATTTTCTTATTGTCTTTATTTGCCCCTGTGGAGAGGGGTTCATCAAGAGTTAGAAACCCATCCATTATCAATGGTGAATAGCCCACAAGTTGATTCACAAGGCATTGACCTACTCTAGGACCAAGTATACCACACCACCAAACAGGAGCCTCCCTGTCATTAGAATCCTCCATGCGATAAATAGTGATTTAGCAGAATTTTAACCTGCTAAACCATCATAAATTGTCCTGACTTTCAAGGAAAAACAGCATGACAAGCAAATATGGAATGGAAGCGTTCACTATTCACACTTACATTTTAACAAACTTCAATTATTTGTGAATAAAATGCGAGAAAGTCGATTGAAACATAAGACATGAAAGTGCGAAACCTAACCTGTGGGGAAAATTTCAGAGCCTCGGCCATCAACATCGAAAAACATAGGAAAGTTACCTTCAACACCATATAAATGAACCCTATTTACAAACTTTGAAACAGTAATTTCCGCCTAAACACAACAATCATAACAAAACATCAGAGCAATAATCAAAACAGCGATCAAAGGTAAAGAGAATTAACATATCAAGTAGCAGTAAAACTAATTGCTTCTTCTTTCAAGCACATTTCCACTGGAGAAATCATTTTCTTATGTAAATACTAAAAAAATTAAAAAGAATTTGAGTACAAATGCATCAAAATTACAACTTGAAACTATTAATTACACACCAAACGGATAATAATAATAATAATAATAATGTCAAACAAAGAAATTGAGGGGGGGAAAAAGAAGAAAAGAGTGTTACTTTGGGAGGGAGCAAAGCATCTATATCTGCATCGGAGGCGCGAGGAAAGCGGTCTCTGATAGTTCGTTTGAGCTTTTTCCGGTCGGCTCCAGAGAGTCTCTGGTGAGATTTTGCCTCAATCGCCTTCTTGAACATTATCTTTTTATTTTAATTAATAGTAAAACTGGGAGAAAAGGGAACGAGGGAACTTGTTTACTTTTAGAAAGTGTTTTTTTGTGTTCTATTCTTTTTAAGAAGCGGAAGCGGAAGTTTCTGGAAAAGCATTAGGGCGGTGCTCGGAAAAGAAGGCAGTGATTTTTTTTCTTTCTTATATTATCGAAAAAACTGGATTGTTACATTACCTTTTTGCCCTCCACAGTAAGTAACCACAGATTGGAGTAAAATGGTTTTCTCTATATTGATTCATTGAATGCAGTCTATAGTGCATTCATACACGTTAGAAAATCCACGTGTTTTAAAGTTATGTTAATAATTTTTTTATTACACAATAAAATTATTAACTTATTTTTAAAATAAAAAAAGCTAGTTTACAAGGGTTTTTTTAATCTTTTATTTTTTTTCAAAACAGATAAAATATTAAATTACCTTTAAAAACAAAAAAAAATATTAGACTTATTTTCATAGGCTTATTCATATTTTAATCATGGTTTTTTTATTAGAATGAGAGGCAAATTAGTTTTTTTAATAAATAAAATATCATAAAAAAATAAAAATTTGTTGGTGTTGCACATGCTAGCGAGTGGATGTCACTCACACCCTTTACATGCTTCAGCCATTCTTTGTTGATGCAATTGGCAATGACATATTACAGTTAATCTTTTATTATTGATCAAATTTAAATTGCTCGTATCTCATATTGACCCGATTAACTTCCTCAAGTTCTGATTCTATAATTACCTTTAGATATGAGATTTCGGCTTATAGTGGCATTATTGTGTTCATCCTATAAACCAATGAATAAGATGTAGCTCCCGTAGATGTTCTTATTGCAGTGCGATATGCATGTAGAGCAAAATGGAGCATTTCATGCTAGTCCCTGTAAATGACTACCTTCTTCTATATAATATTCTTAATATTCTTGTTAGTAGCTTTTACAACACCATTTATCTTTGGCTTGTATAGAAATGAATTTGAGTGCTTGATTTTTTATTTTGCGCAAAGCACTACTGTCATTCTTTCATTGAAGTTCAGAGTATTATCAATCATTATCTTTTAGGTGCTCCATATCGACAGATTAAATCTCGTCCAATTAATCTCTTCACTATCTTCTAGGTTACATGAGCATATGAACGGACTTCCACCCATTTTGTGAAGTAGTTAATGGCAAGAGACCAAACTTAAATTTTACAAGGTTAATGAGTTCAAATCAAGGGTAAAATCATAAGAAAATCAAAAGTTTAGGGGTCAATTAGGGGTTAAATTGAAGAAATTCACAGCTAATGACCATTTTGAAAAAGACACCGAACTTTAGGGACCTAATTGATTGAAATCAAAGGTAAAATTCAAGAGAATTGAAAGTTTAATGGTCAACTAGAGGCTAAATTAAAGAAATCCAAGACCAAAAACCAAAATGAAAAAGGCGTTGAAATCCAGGGTTGACATTGATGTTTGTGAGGGGCAAAATTGCATAAATTTAGAAGTTTATGGTCAATTAGGGGTGCAATTGAAAGAAATTAAAAGTCGAAGGACCAAATTAAACTTTGGTCAAACCCTAAATTAAAACCCTTAAAAGTCCAAAACGACGTCGTTATGAACAATAAAAAAAGATAGACAAGACGACTTGTTGTCTGGTTACTATTCATCTTCTTCTTCATTTAATCCTGAAAAGACTGCTCAGATGATTACTTTTCAGGGGCATTTAATGCTTCATATATTTACCAAATTTGACAAAACATGCACGAAATGATGATTTGACACTTGACCATACCCTGATATGGTTCTTTTTAACCGATTGACACCACAATAATCTTGGTGCCGCCCCAAAGTAGCCAACTCAGACAGCCTTGAGTTTTTAAAATCTGACAGTCTATGATAGCCACTTTAAATTAACAATTGAGATCCTTTCGGTTTGAATCAATGACCAAATTTTGTCCCTAAAAAAGACAAAGTGTCCCTCTTCCACCTCTTATAAATAGACATGAATTCTATGTCATAAGGAATGAGAAATTCACCTCAAAGTTGGCAAAAAAATCAACCTCTCCCTATTTTATAGTCGGCAACCTCCCTTTCCCCCTCCTTTTCTCCACCTCTAGCGACACTACAACCTCTGACCTCTATGCTCGACCTTCCCTGCACCATTAGGAACATCACCAATAACTACTCTTCTCCGGCCAGGCAAGCCTCTCTCTCTTTTTTTTCTCCCCAAAACCTTCCCCTCGGCCACTACATGCAGAAGGCAAATTAATTAACATCATTGCTAGGTTGGGCCAACAACCATGTGGGCCATGGGTTGGACCCGTTTCACCCCAACCCATATAGCTAGGTCGGGTCTAGCCCATCCAAAAAAGAAGAAGGGTATATCGAGCAGCTAGTTGACCCTAACCAACTAGGTCGAGTTGGACCCGCTCTGGCCCAGTTCAAATGCACTAGACCGTGTCCAGACCAATATATATATATATATATATATATATATATATATATATATATAGATATATATAAAACAAAAAAATCCAAAAAAAATCTAAGGGTCATTTTAAAATATTTGTGATTTTCTTGCATATTTTTCTAATAATTTTGCATAATATCAAACTGTATATTTACATTGTAAGATACAAATGTAGTATTAAAATACTCGGTTTTCTTCGAAACTTTTCTTAAAAAATTTTGAAAATTCCAAAAAAAATCCAAAAATTTTAAATTAATTTCCTTTTAAAAAAACAAAAATATTTTTTTTGTGCATACAACCAAATCCAAAAAGTTTTTTAGGCATACTTTTTATAAAAAAAAAAAACAAAAATGCATTTTTTTCATGTTTTAAAATTCAAAAATGGATATCATAACTAGTTTATGATTATCTGTTAGGATTTGATCAAAATATCAAAAACCTTTCACCAATCATTTTGTTCACATTCTAGTTTTTTCTCTTGGGGTATGCCCCTCGTATTTATGTAGAGAATATTTATGTTATTTATATACATATTAAATTTATCCAAAAACGTTTAGTTGTAGACTTTAATACTTTAGGGTGTAAAACTACAAGGTAGAGTATACCCTCAAGTATTAAAGATACAAAAAAAAATATGATGCTAAAATTTGGGCTATGGAATAGTTTAACTTTAACTTAGTAATGAAGAGATTTCCTTACGAAGAGAGATTTACCTCAAACCTTAGATAAAAGACCAATGGATAGAAACATGACCTAGAAAAACAATCAAACAATAATGTAGCTTACCTTAGATAGGATGCACTGAAGGATGCATCTCCCTATACACAACAGTCCCTTACCTGGACTCTCGTAGACCATAGATTTTCTAGTTACTATGATATTAAATAGCAACTCTTGAATCTTATAATCATGATTATACTCAAACCTCATTTTCAACACACACTCTCAGGTCGATGACGCCCCGCGACAGAAGTTAAAATGGCCAAAGCATCAGCAAATTGGTTTTTATCTTTTCCTATGAGTAAATTTTATCTCGTCAAATTCTTTTGCTAGTAGGACAAATATTCTTAATATAATCTTAACCTCTCATCTTTTGTCTGTCATTCTCATTTCACTTGGCAAATTATCAATATTAAGTCTTTATAGACATCAAGTTTCTTTATCTTCAATTCTAATGCAGCTTCTAATTCAAGGATGGAAGCTTTATATTCGATCATATTATTGGTGCACTCAAATTAACTACAGCTTGATCGAAACATGATATTGATTTCTATTAGGAGAAATTATCATTGCTCCTACCCCATTGCTATATACATTTACTGTTATACCAAAATACTTTGTCCATCAATCTGATTCTTCCTCTTTTTCTACTATCAGCACATCTTCATATGGGAAATCAAAATTCAAAGGCTTATAATCTTCAATTACATTGTTTGTCAAATGATTAGCTATAACACTTCCTTTCACGGCTTTTTTTGTCATAAACACTATGTCATACTCAGCCAAGAGCACCTGTCATCTTGCTATTATACTTAGTAAATAAGGATTTTCAAATATACATATATATATATATATATATATATATATATATGAGAGGATCCAATTTTAAAATCAGTCATGTAGTATAATACAACATGTATTGTCGAAGTCATTTTACAACCCATACAAATGCACAACAAAGCTTCTTTATCATTGTATATATAGTTGCAATTTATGAACTTCTTACTCAGATAACAGATTGCTCTTTTTTTATACCAGACACATTATGTTGCCCGAGTACACATCTCATTACTTTTTTAATTGTTGTCAAATATAAAATCAATGGTTTGCCAAGCACGGGAGGTATCAACAAAGGTGGATTTTGCAAACACTGCTTGATTTAATCAACACTTTCTTGGCATTCCTCATTCCATACCCCAAGATTTTTCTTTTGAAAGAGTCGAAAGATTGGATCACAAGTTTTTGTTATTTGAGATATAAATCGAGCAATCTAATTCCAACGACCCAGGAAAACTTTTACTTCTTTTTCTGTTTTATTAGTTAGCATAATCTGGATTGCTTTAACTTTATCAAGGTTGACTTCAATACATTTTCTACTCACCACAAATCCTAACAGCTTTCTGGATTTTATCCCGAATGAACATTTTACAAGGTTCAACTTCAACTAATACCTTCTAAACCTTTCAAATATCTTTATCAAATTCTGACAATGATCTTCTTTCTCCCTCTTTGGACTTAGCAATCATGTCGTCCACATACACTTCAATTTTTATATACATCATATTGTGGAATAGAGTTACCATTGCCCTTTGATAAGTGGTCCCAATGTTTTTCAGTCTGAATGACATCACATTGTAGCTAAAGGTTTCCCACGGAGTAACGAAGGTTGTCATCTCTTTATTTTTGTTGGACATTTTGACATAGTGGTACCTAGAGAAACCATCCATGAAGGATTATGTTGAGCTTCACGTCGCATTATCAATTAGGACATCGATGTGTGGCAAATAGAAGTCGTCTTTTGGGCTTGCTTTATTTAAATCCTTATAGTCTACATATACTTTAATTTTGTTACCTTTGGAACTACTATTATATTAAATACTCATTATGGGTGCCTAACCACCTTTAAAAAACAACATCTCATTGCCTTTCTATCTCGGCTTTCACCTTGAGTACCATATCCGGATGAGTTCTTCGTAGTTTCTGCTTCATATGTATACTTTCTTCATTTAATGGCACCTTATGTACTACAATGTTAGTATCTAAACCAAAGATATTCATGTAAGACCAAACAAACACATCAATATACTCACAAAGCACTAAGATCAAAATTTTCCTTTCAATAACAGTGATTAGATTCCTTATCTTTAATTCTCTTTCATCTTATCCTATACTGACATTAATTGTCTCTAACTTTTCTTTTATTAGTTTCCAAGCTTGCTCTGATTATTTTACTAGCCTAGTGAATTTTTTTACGTAATTTGCTTCCCATTCATTTTTTGCCATTGCAATTATGTACTCATTAAAATTTGATCATTCATTCTCGGTGTAATATGCTCATGATTTTATGAACGATCCGCTTTTTGATTTCCTGAAAGCAAAAGGTGTTTCAATGTAAGTATGTAATTTGCAAACCAAATTTATAAAAATACATGATCTCATTAATAAAAAGGAAAGGCTTAACTACAACAAAAACCATATATTAACATTTTGACCCAAGATTGCTAACTTGGCATGAAAGCAAAGACAACCACAAAAAGCACACTAGAACAACAATGTCATTTACTTTTTAAAGACTATATGAGCCTCTTGGGTCACCTAATTTTAGAACCTTCCACCACTTGTTAGCTTTCACACGAAGGTCTTTGTAGACATTTCTTTCATGATATGGACAGTTAGTTGTGGTAACAAATCTTCTCCTTCCATAACCTTTCCTTTCTCATTGCAGCTCTTAACCTTATTGTCATCTTGTTCCAATGTGTTAATGCTTATGGCAGCCAAGCCTTGGGTAGAAGCATTCGTCATATCTTTAGAGTGCCTTACATAAGCAACCTTGAGGAATAATACCTGGATCGAGGGGATGACAATCTCTTCCTTTTCTGATTCCCTTCTTCCTAGTTTGACCAACCTTTTTTCTTGTTTGATATTAACATCTCTTTTATAGTCTTTCTTTCTAGGCTTAAAGTCGAGCCTAAATCTTTAATTTGTAGTCTTTAACCTTATCGAACTTATCCTCTCAGGATTTACAGAGATAAGATCATACTAGAAAGGAAGTCTATGCTTTAATAAATATTTGACTATCATCCTTACGGCTTTAAAAATTATCGGTTTTTTCAATATCATGTTTTATGATTCCATATATTTGATATCTTTCTCTTTGAATGAGATCTCAATTCTAGAAACGGTTTCATTAGATGTCTTACAACTAGAATCCCTTTTTTTTTCTAATCTAGTTGCTTCACCACCACGAACCCCAGTTAGATTCAGCACCCATTCTGCATTAATAATTTCAAAAGCATGGAGATTTCTATCTTTGCTTATTTTTAGCTTCTATATAGGGAACTATCATATTTTGTATCATTGCTAAGGTCTCTTCAACCTTAACTATCACTAATATCTCATTTACAATATACTTCAAACATTGATGCAATGATGTTTCCATGGCACCAACAACGTGTATCCAAAGGCCATTCTAATAACATGTTGTATGATCAGTGAATGTTCATCACTTACAAGGTTACTAAAAACACTTGTAGGCCAATGAAAAACTCTATTTCAGTGGTCCTCACCATTTGCCTTGAGGAACTATCATAAGCCCTAATTGTCATGGTGTTTAGCAGTATATGTGTTGAATTGGCTAACATTTCATCTAGCACATGCTTTACGAGTATATTTAAAGTTGAACCATTGTTCATTAATACTTTGCCAATGGTACAACCTTTGCACTTCATAATGATGTATAGAGGTTTATTGTGACCCATTCCTCCAACACATCGAGCTCGTCTTTAGTGAAGTATAGGTAATTTTTCACATGGATTATTCTGACCAGATGCTTCATAGTCCTTTGGGTCATGTCTTAGGGCACATATGCCTCGTTCAACACTCTTTATAGCGTCTTGCAATAGGGCTCAAAACTCATGAAAAGAGACACCAATGATATCCTAGCAGAGGTTTTCTTCAGCTGCTCTACCACACTATACTCAATATGCTTCATTGGCTTTAGAAAATCACCAGTTTTTTCCTCACTTATGAGTTTGTTTATTTCCATATCTTTGATGGCATCTACAACCTTTTTGACTTTGGCATTTCATTACTTTTCTATTTCTTTGGGTGTAAAAAACCTGCCACTTTGAGTTAATCCATCAATTTTGGTTTAAAACACAGGAGTAAAACCCTTAATATTAAGAGAATTTCCATGATTATGAGGCAATGCATTATAGTTCCCATTATAGGTAACAACAAGTCTTATTAGGACAAGCTTTGGTAGGCCGCTCTTGGCATGTTGAAGCCTATAAATCTCTACTTTCTTTCCTTGAAAACTCATCATACCTGCGACATCATCCTTTTCCTTCTCTATTTGTAACAGACCACAAGTCATCATTTGTATCACCTTTTAGTGACAACTCTTCACATTTATCGATGTTATATCGTATTGCTTCGTGGAACCTATAATAAATGTTACTCTTGCTTAAACCTGATTCATTTTTTATTGGAAAACACCCAGCTCGCACTAATATGTCATACAACGTATCCATAGTTACCCTTAAAACCTTCTTTTTCTTTCTTCCAAACTCCACAACATTTACTCCCCCACTACTAGATGAATGATTAGGCAGGGGGTTGGGATTAATGTTAGGGGTATCTTTAAAGGTTATCCATCATGCTATGAATAATTTCAAGAGCTTCCTGTTAAATGATGAGTAAGTATCAATATTGTAGCCAAGGTTTTCAGTATAGAACTTACAGGTTAGATCTGGTTTGTACCAATTTGGAAGGGAGGCTTTAGTGGTGGAAATGAAAGAAGGCCCAGATGACTTATGCGTAACAATTTTGCATACATTTCTCTTAAGGGTATAAGTAGAAGGCAAGAGTTGTTTTTGGTTTCTTTTATAGGCTTTACTTAGATTATTTTCGACTTGGTTTATCGAAAGAGGGCTTAACAAAGTTGATATTGGATATTTGGGAAGACGGGTTCTAATAGTTTTGGCTTTGGTAGCTTTGGATTTAGTAATTATTTTTACTCTTATACTCTTCTTCCACATTGCTCATCTTATCATCCTTTTTCCTCTTAGTAAACCCTTTCTTCTTGGTAGGTTTTAATGTTCTACCGGCTCTTATATCTTATTCTTTGTAACTCCACTCCTCCCTCTCTCTTGTTTTTCTATTCGATCAGCCCTTGTTTATTTAGGGTTGGTTTTGTTTTTTTCTAAACGACAAATTAACTTCTTATTTTTTCTAAGTCATAAATTTGCCCCACATTACAACTTTATCATTAATGTTATACCATTCATGTTTATTTTTTTGTTAAATCTTCAACTATGGGATATTTTTTAGATCAATGATCATTAATATTTTTTTTATCTAGGTTTATATTTTGCTTCTTAATTTACCATTCTACCTTTATTTAGATATCACACATGTTTATTTTATGTCAAGTCTTTGACCGTTAAATTTTTTTCACGTGCCAATTTATTATTAATATTTTTATGAGGGTTTACAACACTTATTTATTATAGGTTTAAATTTTGGGTTGGGGTTTACAAAGCTTCTTCAATATTGGTTTCCTAAAAATAGAGGCATGTGTATTAACTAAGAGAGAAAACTTTTGTATTTTTCTTTTCTATTAACATGAAAGGATTTATCTCCTTTTCTTTTTGTAGTAATTGTTCTTGCTTAGACTCTTTTTGAGTGAAGTAGTGTACCCCCTTTACAGCTATCTCCAATAGAGGTAATGATTGTTGGTCTTAGTTCCCAACCTCAATAGGTTAGGGTATGGTATATATTGTTCCTCTCATCTTTAATTGGATAAAAAAAAAGAATAAGTGCTGGTTTTTTTTTTCTTTTTTACTCATGTCTTTTATAAGGATGTTATGATAATATTTTCAAATATAAGTACTTAGAGCTAAATGTTGAAGACAAAGCGTGAAGAGATAACCTAGACTTTAATTGTGGCTTAGGGGAGTACTATGGCTTTTCAAGCCATGAAGGGTGTATATCAGACTTTTGAAACCTGATTTTGTAGCTTAAAGGAGGCCCTTCCTAAGGCCTTGTAGGGGAAGGACGTCAGGTAATGCACTTAGGTGTTACTAAAAAGAGTATCAGGAAGGCTGATTAGAACCTTTTTACCTATTAGCATAGAATAAAAGAGCTAGAGTTGATCTTGACTAAAGTCAATATGGATGTTAATGAGGCTTAAGCTAATATGTTTAGATGAGTGCTCTGAAAGACACTTTTAAGGAGCTCAAAACCTGTTTTTTTAAAGGAGTTAGCTCTATTAACACTTTAGAGGATAAACTAATAAAGTTATTAGGTAATCTATATTTTTTAACCCATTTAAGGGAATCAAAATATACTTCATGTAAATCTTCAACTTAGTTGTTAGCGATGTTTCCGAATCCATGTTAAAGTAATTGTTTAGGGTGAGTATTTGGATTAGAGCTTGAAGATGAGAAGCCCTTTATAAAAAATAGGTAAGAAAAGCACCCTTGAAGGATGTTGAAGTTATGGTGGAAGGCCCAATGAAGCAAGGAGAGAACTTTCTATAAATGGTGGAAGCTATTGTAGAGATATCCAAAAAACAAGACTAAATCAAGAAGCTTGTGTTTGTTGCTCTTATTGTTATGAAAGAGATAACTTTGACCTAGAAATAGCTAGAGAAAACCCAACGGTGGAGGTTCCCACAAGGAAAGGAATGCAACTTTATAACTTATTTAGGGGTGCACTAGACTTTTCCTTTTTATATTTAGGTAGGAGTTCCTTTTTTATGAATTACTAAAGATAGCCCTCGATAATTAGTCTTTCTATCTCTTTTTTTATGTCTCCTATCTTTATAAGACAATTAGTACTTATTGGAGTTCTATATATATATATATATATATATATATGGGTGTCACTCCTCATAGAAGAAGGGCATTGCATGAATTATTTCCCTTTAATAGCGGTAAACACCTCAGTCCTAGTAGTATTTAGACATGTTCATAAGTCTGAGAAAGACAAATTGATAATAAATTGATCATTTTAGATTCTTATAGATGTCTATGGACGTTTAGGAGACCTTTCATGTTTGAAGATTTATTTCTTCATCTTATGCTTCTAGAACCAGGACTTGTTTCACTTTGAAGAGAGTTCAAAATGAGAGAGCATAAAATTGTTTCCATATGGTCAGGTTATAAACATCAATAAAGGCTTCAATGATAATGAGGTCAAGTAATCCTTCCACTTAGAGAATCTCTTTGTTAAATCTTTTCAATTATGTTCTAGTACTCTTATCCTACTATTGTGTGATAGCAAGAACTTAATATAGTTTTTTTAGCTGAAATGATGGTGCTAAAGTGGATGATAAAATTTGGAAAAAAATCATAGAAATCAATTATGAAGATTGGCTCTAAGTTATGATACCACGCCCGGGTAAATCTGTGAAACATAGTTGGAAGAATCTTGCACATATGTCAATGTCTTATAGTATGAGCTCTAAGTTATTGCATATATTTTATATGTGTTCTTTTGAGCCTATGAACCCATAATAATTTTCAAGTTCATATTTATGATGATGAGGCGAGTATCTAATACTCATTTAGATAATAGAGAATCCCTTACTTGGTGGGGTTGTAGTCTTCTTTTGAGGCCTATTAAATAAATATTTCATTTTTTTCCAACCTTTTTTTATTCATGACTACCAAAGAAAGACTCCAATGAGGATTAATAATGATGGTGGTGGATGCCCATGCGATTGCAACCATTTTATGCTTTGTCATTGGATTTATGAAGATTATATATAGAGTGTTTAGTTTGAGAACGTTCCTTAAGACGGTGAGAGTGGTCGTTAGGTGGACTTTAAGAGCGATATTGTCCTTATTAACTCTTTATATCTCCTTTTAGCCTACCTCTTCTAAGAATTAAAGCTATTTATATGTTCTTGGTGGCGTGACGGTAAAGCTAATGGTAGTGCCATCTACAAGAGATGGGTAAGGCTTTAAGCTGCTCTTGCATGGCCAAGAGAGTTTTAGTGAGCATTCTTGTTATTATGTAAGTTGTTGGAGATCTAGGATCGTTAATGGAGAGCTTATGGTGGGGAGGCCTATAACCCTTCATTGTCTTAGATTTTATAGATTATATATCATGAAAAAAAATATGGAGAGTTAATAAAATGAAAAGGAAATGATTCAACATTTGTTATGCCTTTCAATAGACTGCATCACTAACAAAGTCTAGAGCTTGGTTGAAGGTCCACAAACTCTTGAAAAACAAGTCCTTGTGTTATATAAAGGACCTCTAAAGCTTAATTTATGATAATGTTGTCTTAATGAATGTAGATGATAAATGTAGGAGAAGAGAATGTTCGCTCTGTGTATTAATGGTGCTAATTTTTCTATCCTAGTAATTCATAGACATTTATATACTCATAAATCATATCAATTCATATGGAGCAGAGGGTAAAAGAGGGAATAATGATGTAGCCTATATTACAAGTAATTATGTGAAATAATATCCCTTAACAACAAGTTGCCATTCTATTGAATGTGAAAAGATATCTTCAGGCGGGTTAGGTTATACCATGAGCATGACTTAATGTTGTATAGTGGATCCTATTATGATGACGATGTCATGCTAACATTAAATGCTAAGAATTAACCATACAGAAGATTGATGGTTCATGATGGACTTCGGTAGTTAGGCCAACGCTGAGATCCCTGAACCTAACTACCTTGGCGATCATGGTGTAAGGTTCAGGTATAGGAAACCCAAATCCAACTATAGGTGAGATGATGGGTCAATTAGGCCACTTAAGACATCGTGTGCAGTTCAATTAACTAGGCTTTTCAAAAGAAACATCACTTACCTGGATTCTATTGGATGCTAATTAAAGGTCGTACCTAAAACAATGAAAAAGGAAACCAATCCTGACATGACAAGCTCGAACATAAACATATAAATCATGAGGCTTTATATGAATGGGCTCACAAGCCCTGCCTTATGACCTGTGTACTGAGGTGGTCGTGTCCTCTTGGGCCCAAATCCAGGTCCAATAACACCATTGTAGTTGTAAAGCCAGGACCCATAAGATATATCAATGATAAAAATATAATGTGAACAACTACAAAAGATACAATCAATTCTTTTTTTTATTTGTTTGTTAGAATTTTAATGGTCATTTTCTAGCATATAAAAAATAAAATATATTAATAATAAGAATATAGACCATCATACATTTTAAACCCTTTGGCTCTATTATATGCATTCTAATTGTATACCTCTGTGTGGTACATCTAGCCTTTTTTTTCTCGGTGCACAATCAACAAATAGAAAATTATTTACTAGTGTGTTCCTATGATACTGCAAGGCACTTTTCAAAATCTATTTTTTAATTAATTATATGACAATTAAAATAAATATTCATAAGAAAGTCAACAATTTACATTTTAAAGAAAAATGTAGTATTTTAGACAATGTTCCATTTCCTTATTCGTGTATTTTCTTTTTTGACAAAAATATATTTTTTTGTATTAGTGACATGATTTTTTGAATAAAAATTGAAGGCAATAAAATTAATATTCATAAAAATCTCGATGACTTGAATAAGAAGAAAAAAATATATCTCTTTAATCAAAATTTCATTTCTTAGTTCATGCATTTCCTTTTTTGTTTTGAAAAAACCTTGTTTTTTATTAGAAGTGTTGCTTTCTAAATAAAATGTATCATCATCTGAAAATAAAGTGTTTTTTTTTTAAAAACAAAATCATTACTCCATAATTTTTAAGTGATTATATGAAAAAAAAAAGAATACTTAATTTTAAAAATTATAATAAAAATAAATATCTTATTCTCATTTAATATTCATGATAATTTTTTTAAATAATTATGCATATTAGGTTCATATATAATTATTCATAAAATGATTTTTAATATTACCATAAAAATGTCTAATCTTATTTGAAAAAGTATGGCATAATTAAATAATTTTTTAAATACTTTTTAATTATTTTATTTAAAGAGAATTTTATTCCATTTTTTTAATTAAAAAAAACATTGAGGACCATTAAAAAAAGCAAAACACGTGAACCTGATTTTTATTTTTATAGGATAGAGGACATGTTGTTCACCGAAGTAGATAATTTATTGTCAACTAGAACATATTTTAAGTGATCAAAAAATCAGGGTTCGAGTTTTTTGACCCTTAAAACTAAATTTTCATTATTTTTATACCTTAAAAATCCTTATAACCTCAATAACTTCATTTCCAAGTCCAAAGCACACTTTAATTAGTTTTAAACTTAAAATCAAACACACTTCTCATACTCCAATTTACTTTTATTAGCAATGATTAGAGATGCAAACCATTTACATAGGACCGTCAATCAAAACAAATTCATTAATACAAAAATTGGCTTTCTTCCTCACTTGAATATCATCGATTTATCTCTCCTCCCCTTTCCAACAACTTTCATTATTCTCTTCCAATATCTAAGGTCTAAAATATGAATAAAATATTTATCATGACCGAATTGTAAATGTTGAAAACAATAGATCAAAGTGAAGAAAATAGGTTTTCAGAAGGTAAATTTTTATCTCCTCTCCCAACATTTAAGAACCAAAACATGAATAAAACAAAGTTTTATGACTGAATTGCAAAAGTTGAAAACAACAGGGACCAAAATGAGAAATAATTTTTTTTCCACAACGCAATAAACAACACTTTTACTATTCAATGAACAACACCTTTATTGTTCAATGAACAACAAAATAATATTTTGTTTTGGTATATTAGTATTGATTTTTTCTCTGTATAGTAAACAATACAATGTTATAAAATTTTATGACTGAATTGTAAATGTTGAAAATAACAAGGATCAAAGTTAGATTTTTTTCCACAACCCAATAAACAACACTTTTCCCATTCAATGACCAACACCTTCACTCTTCAATGAACAACTAAAGAATATTTTGTTTTAGTATAGAAGTAGTAATAGTAGTAACTAGTTTGGGTGTCCGTGCTATGCCGTGGATCGAATAAAAGATCAATTCAATAATAAAAAAAATATAAGAACTGTGTTAAATTTTGAGTTGAAAATAAAAAAAAATCCAAAATATGCATCGAAAGCTTGATCAACAGTTGAGTAAAATTAAAAAAAAATTGTGCAAAGAAAAGCTAAAAAAAAGTTGTTAATGATAAATAAAAATTTAAATAAAAAATAAAATTTAAATTGAAAACAAAAATAATTTACTAACATAATTCATTTGCTTTTTATTTGTCTAGCGTTGTCCATGTCATAGGCCATTAGATAGCCTGGATTTCAAATCTAATTGAGTTGAAATTGGCTCGGCATGTGCTAATTGACCAAAAGTTCTAATTCCAACTCATTCACCCTATTCAAAACAAAGAATTTCAAGGCGTTGTTGTTCTAACCCCTACTTAACTTGATTAGATTTAAGCGCAAAAAAATAAAATATTAAAGAAAAAATTCACAAAAAAAACAAAAAAAAAACATTATATTGAATCAACCTCTGTTAACCAAGTCTAACTCACTACATACACAGTTAGGGTCATAAAAAGATCATAATGAGCTAAACTAGTTTAGCCAGATATCTCTTTCATTTTCCTTTACTTCTTTTCTCCATGGTCAAGCCTTCATTGACCTTGTGCAGGATGAAGTTTGGATCTAAACTATAGAGGGACAACAAAACCAAAGACCAAATAAAAAAAAAATTTCTCTAATCATTTCCCTTCCTTTCTCCCCATATGAGAGAGATGAAGTTTGAAACCAAATTAAAAAACTATAAAAAAATCAAGGATCAAATCAAAAACTTAAATAGTTATCAAAGAATCAAGGACTAAAAACAATGACAAGGGGCTGAATTAAAAAAAAATAAAAAAAATAGTTGACAACCATATGCTAGTGCTAGCATGTGAGAAGGCGGCACCATGCAGCTTTATCCAAGGAAAACATCTTGTTATCCTCTGCATCCCATGGCGGCTCAAGTTGTCAATGGAGAAACAACACAGCTCCGATATCCCCATTTTCTTTCTTCTCTTCTTTTCCCTCTGTCCTCTCCCTCCCTTGATTTTCATGCAATACCTGTAGAGAATATATACATATAAAACATCCATCTCAAAGTAACCATTTACAAGCTCTTCAATTTTACAGTCATCAACAACAGGAAACGAAAGTAACAGCAAATCAGAATTAGCAACCACTGACATTCAACCACCAACTTCAAAGTGAAGAGGTTGTCGTCAGTAGTCGCAATTGGAAATTACAATAAGGTTTCCTTGATGAGAATATCGCGAATGTTATACAGAGTTACCAGGCACAAAATGTAACAGAATCCATACAAGCAAAATTGCACATAAGCCATGCAAAAATGACACAGCAATTTCAAAAATAAAAAATAGAACTCCAAGAATAGGGAGCGGAGCAAAAAATATACAACAAATGGATTTCAAGGACTCCTTGCATCCATTGTTCTATCTGGGGCAAGCTGTAAGAACCCGGTATTGAGGAGCTATAGTCTTATGTACACAAACACCCTCTTCTCTTCTAAAGATTCTGAAGTATAGGATTCGGAATAAGCAATGCTTCATGATGGGTGTTTTGCAGAATCTACAATGCAGTGAAAGTATGAATTGTCAATAGAATCAGTCTTCCCCACTGCTTAATTTCTGTAACCTGAAGAACCAGACCGTGGAGGAGTGGGTGGCAACCGACGACGGCTGCTGGAGTTTGAGCGGGAGCTCACATCACCGTTCTGTGCTGTATTGCTGTAATGCCGACTATGACCATTTGATGCAGATCTGGATATGCTGCCATAGTCCACAGCGCCATTTGCAGCTGCATCAAATGCAGATCTCCAGTCATCGCCAGCTGAACCATTTGTCCTTGGGCTTGGGCTGTTCTCTGCAATGTAATCCAAGAATTTAAAGGACATTAATAATAATGACAAATTACTATCCCGGAAAAATTATTTCTATGAACTAGTCATAATACATATTCCCTCCATACATTTCAAGAGAGTGAGTGAGGATGGGAAAATAGACATACTACAGTGAGTCCTTGAAAGGAGAAATGAAAATGTAATGAAACAATCAATGATGAAGACTCTTAAGTGTTTAAAGAGGCATGGCAGCTCAGGGTCAAAGGAAAAATTGAACAAAAATCAGAGGCTATGATCCATATGGATGGCCAGGTAAAATTTGATCCATTGAAAAAACATACTTTAAACCGAAGTGATCGTCATGCCAGGTGGAGAAAACACAACACGTCTGCAGGAAAACTGCAGCTTCATCTATCACATGAAGAGAAAAACACCTAATATGCTAATCATTGGGCTACCCAACCCTATCAGATGACGACCACCCCTCATCACATTTCTTCTAGTTATAATCTTCTCCAAATAGTACAGTAAAGGCTAGGTAAGGTAATTCTCTTCCATTCAATTATTATTATTGTGAAGAAAGACTTTGGAGAGTGCAAATAGACCACTCCACATCTTTCTCATGAAGAATTAGGAAACATTTGTTGGCAGACAGCATGAAATGGTTTGAATAATTCCACCAGTAAATTCAACAGTTCAATGTTCATCAAAGTTCAACATTTCAGTGTCCATTCTATCTCAACAACAATTTTCAACTACAAACCTGCTCCATCACCATTAGGCCAGCTAGAAGCAGCAGCAGCAGCTTGGTTGTCATGGATGCTGAGTTGGCGTGTTAGCTTTGAAAGGAGAGAGGACTGTTTCTGGTAACGCTCCCTCCTGCACTTTATATTCTTGTCCTCTTGAAGAAGCTCTTCAATTCTGGCTGTGCTTTGAGCACTAATCATAGTCAAATACAAAATGGATCGTTACAATTCCCTTAAAAACAGTTTCAAAATTTCTGTTTCAGTCACAGGAAAATTCCTGTAGAACAGGCATCCATGTGACCTGTAAGGGCCGTAACAGGATACTAATAATAATCACATGAACTGATCCAACAAGTAGCTATGTATGAGCTTCCTAGTAAAGCAATGGACAAAAGTAATCAAATACAGAAAAAGATACTGCACCATACCTGATAGAGCTATACAACTGATTCAGCATATCTTCCTTCGCTTTCTCAACTTGGCAAAGAACAACTGCCTGATTGACCAATTATGAAGCATTATAAAAGCCTCTCATAAGTGAGCAGCTATAAGGAGAAAATAAAAACAAAAAAAAAAATGATGACAAGCTTACTTTGGGTACATTAGCGGCCAAGCTATTCAGAACTGCCTCTACATATCCACGCACTTCTTGAGACATCCATCGAAGTTCTTCTTCAGGATCCACAGGCCTTCGAGCCATCAAATCCTGCACACAAAAAAACAAGTTTGTTTCTGATGAATTTCAAAGCCTAACTCAGAAATGTTCAAGTTCTGTACTTTTAACCTTTATGCACATGCTTACTGGACCAAACTGCTTCACAGAATACATAACTAAACCAACCCGAATACATAGCGAAGAAAACATTGGAGTTAGCAAGAGAATTAATCTGATGGAGGATTTCACTAAAGGTGAACCAATGTGCAGTATGTAATCATACCAATGAACCATCAGAAAGACTCTCCCGCGTTGCAGGACCACCTTCAGGAGATACACCCCTCATTTGCCCTCCTTTAGAAGGTTGAGCAACCTTTGATATCTTGTTCATCCATTCAACTTTGTCAGCCATGCTCTCAGCTTTCAAAACAACAGCACTGTGAGCTGCAAGATAAAAGGACAATTAGAAATGTAACAGCAGCTTCAAACAACATAAGAAGAAAGAAAATCCACTTGAGAAGTACAAAAGATGCATACCTTTCAAAACAGTTTTGTATGGAACCTTGCTGGTTATCTTAAAAACAAGACTGGGTGCTTTAGCATCTGGTCCATTGGCTTTTTTATCCTTTGAACTCTTTGGAGGAGGTCCTTCCTCATCTGGAACCTCTTCAATATTGCATTCCTGCAAAATAAATAGATCAGATGAGACAAATCATTTGCATGCACAGCCATATAATTGACCATAGATTAATCCAGTTATTACTTTGCAAAATGCATGTAGTGTCCAGTAGAATTATATCAAGTATAGTGCAAATAGAAACAGAGCCAATTTGGGAGGACACACAAGGCAACAATAAATAAAAAAGGTATTGACACGGCCTTCACTTGTTTAAAAGGAAAACTAGATATCACAAATACCAGAAGAAAAAACAGTTCAACAACATGGCTGCTTATATGCTAGTAAAAAGTCATAAACAAAGCTGGAAAAATAATAAAAAAGTTCTAATTCAAATAGGAAAAAGGAATCTTAAATCAATTAAGAAAATATAGCAAATTCCGAGCAGTAACTTCTGGACCTTAGTTGAGGGCCCCCCTAAACTCCAATAGGTATGAATTTTAATTCTAAAGGAAACAATGCCTCTACACTCTTCTAATAAAATTTCAGTCTGATTCAACAGTTGGATCAAAATAATGCTTGTTAACATAAATTGCATGTTAAGGAAAAATCCCCTACACCAGAAAAGGATCTAAAGATGCAGTCTTTTTCAATCTCTAAAACAGACCTGAATTCAGATGGTGATTATAACATCAATTTTATTCTTTAACACCTGAACATTTGATATTTGAGCCAACATTGTGTAGTAAACAGACAAATAAATTAAAGCACATCTACTAACATATGAATTTTCATTTCATGCACTGCTCCTATCCAATCCCTAAATAATTTTTGTTTCTAGAAACCTCACACACCATAGACCAATACTTCATCAGAGATTAAAAACTCCCCCAAAACAAAACACACATCCGTAAAGGCTCTCCTCCATTGCAGTCTACATAATGTACTACTAATTAAAAATTTTAGAAGTCCAAAACTAGTTTAAAAAAAAATAAAAATAAAAAGCTGAAAAGGATACCTAAAATCGAGTACCATGAAATTAGGGGTGATCCAGAAGCAAAAGAGTGATAATTGACCATACCTCCAAAGTGATGACACCGCGAAAATGTCTCTCCTCTTGCTTTTGTTGTGTAACCAAGCTGTTAAATAAAAAATAGATGAGTTTTAATCCTACCAATCATCTACATAAGAGACGTGCAAGATTAAATAGTACCAATTATAGCAACTAGATTAAATAGTACCAATTATAGCAACTAGATTAACTGTTTCCGCACTACTTACTTTCCAAATCTTATTTTTCTAAAATTGATACATGGATGATGCACATGAGAGAGTGCAAACACAGGTATCTTTCACACCATTAGACCATAGAGGTGCGCACATTTAACATGTTGTGACATCATTCTCTAACAAACTTGACATCTATAAGTGATTTGCAGCAAGAAAAACTGAAGTGACACTATCAAGTGAATGCCTGAAATTAAGTTTCCTAAACCAGCACATATACAGAGACATAAAAACTAGTCTTACAGTAATCATAAACAAAATAAAAACAGAGTTCACAAAATAATATGTAAGAAGAAACGTGCAACAAAGTTTACCAGAGACAAAATTACAAACCTTCCCAGTCTTCTCGTTCAAAACAAACCATCGCTTGCTCCATTCATTAGTCTTTGCACTTTTCTTTGATAAAAAACCTGCAAATTTACATGCAAACTGCTCACTAAAATTGAAACTTTCTCATTAGGAAATTGAAGGGAATTATTCAGGGGAAGATTGGACAGGAAAGACAACTTTATTAATAAATAGTTGTGGTTGCAGGGTCCCAAGTGCAAAAGATATTCAATTTTATATATATATATATATATATATATATAATTTTCAAGCTTGTTTTTGAAAATGTAATTTGAGATATTTGAAAGTTAATACTAAATATGTACATCTTCCACACTGCACATATTATAAATCAAAGGCTTGTTCATGTGAAGATCAAATTCTAAACTAGTTCCCTGCGTAAATTCAGGAACCAATTTCTGTGTAACAATCCAGAAAAACTAATGGCCAAGCCAACTTTCATAAAAGAAATGGTAGTTAAAATTCTAGGGTAGTTCAAATTCTATAATTACATAAAAGAAATGAAGAAATTATGATGTCCATGACCCAAAAGATTTTTCAACTTTAGAAAGCGACAAGCTTTAAATTTCAGAAAATATTGGCATAGAACACAAAACACAGATGTAATCAACAGTTATATACAGGACCCATAGACATCTTTAAAGAAATACTATAACCCAATAAACCTGCTGTTATTTCTCCTTCAGGACCAGCAGTCTTTAAACCAGAACCCTCCTGCACTTCCTTCTCTGCGGGATTGGATTTCTCCTTCAATGATTTCAAACTTCCACTTGTTTGAGGACTAGTTGCCTAAGGAGAATGTATAAAACGGGTAGAGCATCAACAAAACAGAACAGAAATAAATGACACATATTTGTTAAAATTCCTATTCCAAATTTCCAATAAACATTGAAATGAACACACTACCCTGTTTAATATGGCGTGCTCAGCATCATTTGCTTTCTTTGAGGACCGGTTCTTAAGCTCCTCCTCTCGGCGCTGTCTTTCCATCCTATAGTAGATAAAAATGAAAGGATAATAATTAAGCTGGAGATTAACATTCAGAGATGTACTCTCAGCGCAATAGAACAGAAGATCCTTGCATATGCACCAAAACATATGATATGCTCAGGCACACAGACGCAATATACAGACAACAGAATTAATTCAGAAGTTGGAAACGCTACATTAAACAGCTTTACTATTTTTGCACTTTTTCAAGTGATTGAACCAGAGATAGATAATCATGCCATCACATAGCAAAACAATTACACAGTTATCCTAGAAATTGAGCCACCATACCCAAGAGATTACAAGAAAACCATGATTGCAACTCAGATCTATACCAGCCAAGCTTGTTCACAATACCTCCTTTGCACCAAACGGATGAAATGTTGTGGGGGCACAAATGCTCTCTCCATATCAACCAATGCAACAACCATCTTTTTTGCTTCATTCACAAACCCATCTAAAGCAGCACTTGCAATGGCCACAACCTTACAAAAGGAATAAAGAAACGATAGACTTTACAAAAAGAATAATATTTGAACCGTGATGGGTACTTGTGCAGGTTCAGAGTCTGCGGCATAAATCATAGAACATGTAATTATAGAGCAACATACCTCTCTCTTGAAAAGAGGGTATCGTCCAAGACCTGGTGTGGAATTTGCAGCAGCAGAAACTATATGCACCAGGACATGATGTACCTGTTATAAGTCAGGAAGGAACTCCATCAGTAGCACACAACAGAACCAGATATTGATCATAGACCTTTGAAACAAATTGTCAAAATGAAATAAAAAAGTTCTACCTCAAATCAGTTTCATCTGAATGAATATCTGATTTCAGAAAGTCAATTTCAAAATAAAAAATTGTACAAGTCATTTTTTCAAGTGGTAAATGAGAAACAAGTAGAAGTTAACATAATGCCTTCATAAAACACAAAATCACAACATATGATTGCTCAAAGCATGACATCAAAACTCAGTGCACCATTAAACTAAGTGTTATAGAACATTAATAGATCAGAAGTCAGATATTCATTTGATGTTCACAACCACCATAATCATCATCAATGTCAAATATGGGGAGAAAAGAGGGGTGGAAATGTTCAAATCTTAACTACAAGAGTGAAGTGTCATGTTACAATGTAATGGTACACAAAATGTAATTTACCTCATCAACACAGAGACGTGATGGTTCTTTAGCAAGCTCCAGCACAACTTTTATTAAGGATCTCAAACCCTTTTCAGGGGATATGAGATATGGTTGATATCCGTCTGCCTCTAAGACAATCTGATAGAACACACACAGTAGAAAACATTTTGTGATGCTACACAAATATTCCTAAAAGCAACAGAGCATGTAGCAAAAATAGGAAGTGATGAAAAGCAGCACAATTACCCTCTTCACGTTATTGATATCAAAGTGTCTATCCAAAGGAAGTTCCTTGATCCTATTTGGGAAATTCCCCTCAAAACTTGCAACAATTTTCCAACCAGAACCCTGCAGCAGAATATTTGAAATAACAGCTAATATTTCAGATCATGAAACTTCATTGAAACCATTTCTTAAGTAATACTTGTAACAACTAAGATATTAATTAACTGCATCACCTAGCATATTTTAGTTTTGATTATTCATAGAACAGAAGCAAATAGCTAATGTTAAAATTTTTACAAGGGCGCACATAGAGAAACAAAACCAAGAATATCATCAGAGGATTTTTTTTAAAAGATATCTACCATTCAAACCAGAAAAAAAAAAAAAAACCTCGGCCATTGGAGTGACACAAGGAATAAGGAAATAGCTGATGACAAGAAAACAATAAGCATGGGTATAAAGCTCCATGGAGAACTACGTTTTTTACAAGTATAACATCAATACATAACTGATCTGCCTACTCACCTCTCCCGTCATAATGTGTTGGAGAAATTTATCCTCAAATTCACGACAAAGCTCCAAAGCTATAGCTCTTGTTCCCTCAGCACTTTGAACCATCTGCTCCCCAAGCCTCACTAATTCATCCTGAACTATTTGAGACTTCCCTTGTAAGCTGCATAGATACAAAGGACAAATATGTGAGTAACCAAAAAACAAATAGAAGCCTACAAAGGAAGCATAATTTCATATATTGAACAAAGAAAAAAAGGTAAAAATAATTGATTAAATTTATCCCACCCTTATCTATAATGTTGTTAACAGAACAAAGCACTTTCATTTGTCTCCTTACACAGTCTACAGACCAACTGTGGCATTATCAGGAGGCAAAAATGCACCAGTTACTCCAAAGTGGAAATTATGTACCAAGGGAGATCAACAGTAATAACAACAAAATCCATGTCAAGAAGTTCCTTGGCTGTGTGCTAATAACAAGACAAGCACATGTAATAGAACATTACATTGAGAGGCAATACAAGGAACACTGACAATAGAGAGAATTAATTAAATAAGAGGTAAGGTAAGGAAACAATAAAATTTCTTAAAGAAAGAGAAAAGGCCATAAGAGAAGTATAAAACAATTACCCAGAGAGGAGATTTGGAAGCCGAACTTTCATGCGTATACGAATCTGCTGTGCCAGAGCATCCACTAAAGCTATTCTACCTAGCTTGCTCTGAGGGGCTCCAGTCAGTATGGATTTGAGACTTTCATTCTCTGCTTTCCAAGCAGTTTCCAGAGAGCTTTCATTCCCAGACTGCACAGCAGCAATTGAAACTGATTGACCAATTAAAGCAATCCATGGGATATCAGCAGTTTTTGGTGGCCCCTGATTTAGTAAGAGAGCCTGAACAGCCGCAAGAGCTTTCTGGTCTGAAGCAGCTTGATCTATTTTACTAATTACACCAACGGTTCTATTACCTGTCATTGACAGAAGAGTACCTACTTAATCATTTTAAAGATGTCTTTTTTAGTGGGTGAAGGGGGCTCAGAAGTTATCTTAATAACATTTCCCCCTGTTCAACGAGTTTGAAACAAAAAAATGGGAGGGAACATTATGAAGTTTTACCCCCACAAAAAGTGATAAAATGGGACCCACTAAAAGGAGTTTTCCTCATCACTTTTTATGCACAAGTCCAATCAAGTTTTATTATTTACACCTTTTAAAGCATGAGTCCCACTAATTTACATCAATTATCTCTTTTACAAGTACAAGTCCCACCAACAGCTTTTATGCGCACCCTTAAACATTTTGGATCTACTAAACCAGTATCATTTACACCATTAACACTTACACCTTAACATTTATTCTTGTAACATTTCTAAGCAATTTTTTTTATATGTAGCAAAGCAACATAAGAAAAGAACTTTCGAACACTTAAATTTAATAATAAAACACCTAACAAAAAGAGATGATGCAGATACACAATGGAGGAAAGTGTGAGTACAAAAATATGAGAGAAGTGTCTGATATCTCATGTACTGCCATTAAAAATATCATAGATCTCCGTACAATCAGCTTTAACAGCCATTTACCTTCTCCATCATACTCCTTGGCAATCCTAAGGGCTCGAGATGAAGCAATTTCAGGTGCCTGGGCCGCAGGTACAATAACTAGCAAAATGGCATCATTGTGCTCTGCATAGTCACTAACCTAAGCAATGGCCACATTGAAAAATTATCGCCATAATATTTTGAGTGCCATACTGAGCTAAATGCATACGCAAAAAGTAAACAAATAAAGAAAAAGGAGTTTCTTTCTTTTCACAGATTACATGCAAAATTAATGTTTTGATCACCGTGACAGTGATGCTGGTTGATGTAAATCCTTATATGTAATAGAGGTCTAGAACCATTAATCAACTCTTACCATAGATTCATCCACGACCCGTTGATCCAGGCCAGGTAAGTCAATCAATTTCAAGGTAGGTGCTGAGAAAAACCATGATAAGAGTAAGAATGGTAACAACAGAATCAGTATGTCCGCTAACAGCCACAAGAGCATGTGATTAAATGAATCTGAATAGTTAACTGAATCATAGTATCTCCTATCCCATCATGGATCTGTCACAAAAGTCTTTAACAAAGCAATAGCTACTACCAAATCTTAGAATCTTTATGCATAAACTAAACTAGATTACACAGTTAAATAATGAGCAAACCTGTGCTTGTGCTCAGTTTCAAATATATCTCATCCCGGCTCTTGCCAGCAGCACCCTTACTCAGCCTATCCTGTAAAGAATGCCGCAAAGCACCTGCAAAATAACAAATATCATATTTCCTTGTTTAGATTAAAAGGTACCAACATCTGATAATCTGAAAGGAGTCTTTATCATTAAATGTTTATTGACATTGGATCACATAGTGGAAAAGCAATTTTCCACCTCAGTCAAGTCCAATGCATATCCCTGTTTTCACCACTAACTCTAGCATGTCATGTTTGTTTGTTTTGAGTCAACTACAAAAATAACTTCTTGCCTCAGGATGACCATTACACGTCCAAAATAAATACAGAGAAGATAAATATTCAAAGCATTGGTCTTGCTGTCCTCCAACCATGTTAGTATTGAGGAGAGGAGGTGGTAAGTTATGGCAGGAATCATAAAGCTGCCAGTTCAGCAGAAGTTGGTGAAATTTTCAAAAAAATATCAGTCATAACATGAGAATCCTAAGAGGTTGTTTTAGAAGTTATCTTTTAACCATATAATCAACAGCAACTGGCAAAGAGAACAAAATAAATAAAACACAAGACACAAATAATGCAATTTGAGTCATTCAATTGCAGTTACTAACTTGCAGAAACTTGTTGAGATTTATTGTCAATCTGCAAGATAATTGATTTGCCGCTCAAAGAAACATCCCTCTGCAAGCCAATGCTTATAGGGACCCGAGTGGCACCATTTTCACCAGTTGGCTGCAGCAAACGAAGAGAATATCAGAAATCAAACTACATTCAGGAGAGGGAAGAAAAATACAGAACCTCATGCAGATCAACTTACCAGAACAGGGTGTCCAATTACACTGTTCAAAACCGCAGATTTACCAGCACCCTAACCAATTTGTCCACAAACAGGGAAGAGGAAATCAAACAAGGATGACATTACACCCCCCCCCCCTCCACACCATGAAACCCCCCCCCCCAAAAAAAAAAAAAAAAAACAAAAACAAAAACAAAAACAAAAGATGGGGTGTTCATTAAAGGAAAAAAAAAGTGAAAATAGACATAGCACAAAAATAGCAGCTGTAGCAGCAGATAATCTCAGAGTTGAGTAGGCTCTAAAATCTCATCTCCAACGGTTCCTCATGGCTCATAACCACAATTTACATCCAAAACAGATAGTGAGTTAAACATCTAGCTAATATGAGCATCTCCAATGCAAGAAATGTCACAAAATAAAGAATACCCTATCATCTAGTTATATTTAACAAACGTTGCTGCTAATACCTCCACAGACACACGCGCACACACTCATGCTCACATGACAGCAGCGTAAAGATAGAATGCATTTAAAACCATACCATCAAAGTTCCTAATGCTTGCATTGCAAAAATAAAATAAATAACAAACCACGTTTATCAGAAACCAGATTCATTCTTTTTCTTGGTGCTTAAGGCGGTGCTGCATCAACTGATGAATTGTCACCATCAACACCTGCTTGGCTTCATTGCATACTTATCCAGGAGGTATGTAATGGCATCTCATGGAATTTTATTCTTATTATTTTTATTTCACTTTTGTGGAGAAACTTTGATTCAAACTATTGGTATTAACAATATCACTTGCTTGTATGTACCGCAGGTGGAAGATGATACTCCTAAAAAGAGTCATAAATCTCTCGCATCATTATACACAAAGGAGCCAAAACAAACATCCTTCAATGATAAAGAAATCATTACCCCGAAAGCAACGTATTCCATTCATAAGATCCTCGCTAACAACAGAAATCCTAAAAAAAAACCACTCGCGTGGAAACCAAAATCACCTAAAAAACAAGTACATAACCCTTCCTTCCTTGTAGTCACTGATCAAGAAAAATCTAAAACTAAATTAAAACACAAGCTCCTTTCTTCACTTAAAAAAAATTCAAATCTAAAATTAAGTCACTTACTACATTGCCAAGTGCAACAACATTAAGAAAAGTTGAGTTCCGTCTTGAACTTGAACTCGACTTTTCGTCAACATCCTCATCGGCAAGCAACGCCGCTGCTTGCATTATCGACTCCGATAACTGTGACAACTCCTCGATCGCTTCCATTTTTTAATCAAAGATCTAAAATAGCAAAAATCGAACCGATCGAGCAAATCGAAAAACCCTAAAAACCGACGAGATCTGATTGGTTTTCTAGAGAGATCAGATTTTGAAAAAGAGCTACGGAACGGAACTGTTTTTTGTTTTATTTATTTATTTATTTTGGGAGAGGAAATATACACGTAGAAGAACAAGTTCTTGTTTTAGTTTTCATGTTTCCTCTCTCTTTCTTTATTTCTTCTCTCCCGTCCCGCCTTCTATCAAAGTGTCCGAGAAGGAAGACGACTACTATTTATTTGCGTTTTCAATTTGTGTTTTTTTTTTTTTTTTTTTCAAATCTCTCTCTCTCTCTCTCGCGTTTGATTAAGTTTGAAAAATCTTTCGACTCTCGCTCTCGCGTTTGTTTGAAGTTTGAAAAATCTTTCGACCAGCTACTGTTGTTTTTGTGCCGATGACGGTTGTTTCGAAATAAATACTGCTCAATTTTTTTAAGTTACGTCTAACTGCCGTTAGATTTGGAAGAGGTGTTTAGAAGGGAGGTGTTTATTGTTTATTGATTTTTAAAATATTTTTTATTTAAAAATATATTAAAATAATATTTTTTAAAAATTATTTTAATATCATACATCCAAACATCATTAAAAAATTAATTTAAAATAAAAAAAATTCTTTTAAAAAATATTTTTAAAATACAAAAACAAACAAGTGCATACTCACTTAAAAACACCAACAGTCCAACCTTAATCCATTTATTAACATTAATTATTAAAAAAACAAAAAAAACTAAAGGAGAGGGTTTATCAAAGTTGTCAAAATCGTGAGTTGACTCGTAAAATCGTATATAACATGTAAAATCGGGTTAAAAACTCAAAAAGTAGCAAATTCAGTCAAACTAGGTTAAATTCGGTCAAATTAATAAACTCAAACCGAGTTTATGAGTTTGATAAAAGTAAAAAAAAATTAATTGACTCCCTTCCCCGTCAAGCCATCATTTACTCCCTAGTCCCCAATCTCCCCTTTCCCTTTTGTCTTTTCTTAAAACTCAAGTTCTCCCTAGCTGGTTCCACAACTTTCACACTCTTTCTATCAAAAAACCCATTTTTTTCTTTACTTTATTTGCCTTTTTTCTTCCTGAAGTCTCCACTCTCCATCTTCTGTGCTCTCGCGTCTCACCTCTTTGTATACTTGATTCTTGAAGACTTGTTTCTGGAGATGGATTTGATGTAAATTACTGCCATTATT
>Ga0325411_1000292_pt1 | contig 50684 bp, 32 predicted proteins | sample PopdelMetagenome_13_FD_206181 | JGI IMG/M metagenome (GOLD analysis project Ga0325411, IMG submission 206181) | Populus deltoides microbial communities from Bellville, Georgia, United States - Xylem-PdIQD-R4 | ecosystem: Host-associated > Plants > Phyllosphere > Stem > Wood/Secondary xylem... | reverse complement strand
AACAGATTTCAACTTAAACAAAACTTGTTTCAAGATAAAGTCAGCTGTTTCATGGAAATCCAGTAGCCGAAGAAAGAATTACAAGAGCATTAATTAAGAGGAGATATACATGAGAGTGACACCATCCATTGTTTCCTGGTCTTTAGTCGAAAGCAAGCGGGTTTTAGGGATCAATGGGGTTGACATTTCCACTGGACGGTGTTCATATCCACCCATATATATTGTGGATAGCAACTAGCCATCGATCTCAATATCTGGGTTTTTTTTTAGTTACCACTCATTAAAATTAAATTCTTTCAAATAGATCTTAATTTTATGATCAGGTAGATCATCCACGTCTAAAATAGAATTTCTTTCTCACAATCTTTCTCTGAATTTAGAACTCTTAATTAGATATTAACGCAGAGCTGATAAAATCCACTTATCCCTGTTAAACCCAATAGCTATTGTGTTCTCTTATTTTCATTACAGTTAAATTATAGCATAATTGAACTTCTTCTTCTTTTTTTTCTTATGAATTAAGCTGAAGCGTCTTTGACCCAAATATATGTTGGTAGCACCTTTTTTTCTCTCCTCGCCAATTTTTTGACCTCTTTGAAGAGGCATGCGTATGATTTTCTATTGCAAGTTGTATTTGTTAGGTATAAAGCTTCTTATGAAAGTTTGACAAGCTTATGTCTTGGTGGAAAAAAAAAAGCATCAACTTAAAAGGCATGCCATGAAAATCATACAATTTATTGTACTTTAACCATCATTGGTTAATTATTCAAAGTTTTAAATCTAATAGGGACAATTTTAATGATTTTTCTAACAAAAATAAATATATTTTTTATTTTACAGTTGAAACGAGTTGAAATGGTTATATTATTTTAATATAAGTAATTGAACCAGTAATATCAGTTGAGTTCAACATCATACTTAAATTAAATTTGAAAGTTGTTATTTTGTATTTTATTTTACTTTTCTAGTTATTTTTTTTGTTAGGTTGAAATTTCATTTAATTTGAATTTTTATTAATTAAGATGGTTTAGTTAAAAAATTTGTGTGTTATTTTTGAGAGTTTTCTCTACAATTATTTTGGACATTGAGAAACTCTAATTTCTTTTTTTTTTAATCACTATACATTACATCAAAAGCATGGAAAAATTCTTAATCAAACTAATATAATAAAAAGGTGCTGTTTAAAACTTAGGAGACTTTCTTGCACGTATAGATATTCGTTAGTCATGTTCAATAAATAGCCGCTTTCCGCGTTCTGTTTAGTCGAGCCTTGTCAAGTATCTTAGGTGACAAAATCGGTGTCAATTAAACTAATATAAATATATTGAAATTTAATCAATTTGGTTAAAGAAAGTTTGTGCTTGATCAAAGGATCATGCTCGCCCCTTAACAGCTAATTTTTTATGATTAATGGATTTAATTTTCAACTTATCATCTAAGGTTGGAATCTAAAAAGAGATCATTAAAAAAAATTATCAGTGGATGCATCATAGTAAATGTGGATTATATGTTAATTAAGTCCGGATAAGACAGTTGCATAAAACATTGGCTCAAGAATTACTTGAACTTTTTTTTTGGTCAGGATTTAAAAAATAATAAGAAAATAAGAAAACATTGTTTTATTTTATATATGATATTAAAAAAATCATCTAAAAAAAATAACTTGAGTCAATCGGCATAACTCGTAACTGGATCATAAGAATGTGATAACCACATAAAAAACAAATAAAAAAATTATAAATTTTAATTTCCAATCAACCTGATTTTGAAGTATTAAATTAAAAATAAAATAAAGGCAAAAAATAACTCAGGTCCACCTGGGTTAACCTGCCAAATTCAAGTTAGAAGACTGGGATAAATTCATAGAAAGCGATTTTAAAAAAATTATAGATTATGATTTTCAATCAACTCAGTGTTGAAGAATGAAACTGGAAAAAAATGGACAAAAAAATAACCTAGGTCAATACGACTAGCCCGTAAAATTTATAACCCGAGTTATGAGATCGGGATAACTTAGAAAGTAAATCGAAATAAATTATGAAGTTTTATACCTAATAAATCAAATATTAAATGATGAAATTGAAAAAAAATCTAAAAAATTTAAGGACCGAAGTGAAAAAAAAAAATTTGGCTTTTCATTATTAATTAGTATAATAAAAAGTCAATCATGTTTAGTATATGTTAATGAAGTTATAAAAGGATTCAACATTGTCATTGAATTAAGCAATCGTGGCATTTTATAGTTAGACATATTTAGCTAATTAAGTAGATGATCAAGAAAGCAGCCAAGGAACTAAGCAATGGACGACCCCCATTGTCTCATCTCCTGGACGCTTGCTTTCATTAAAGATAGAATTTTTAAGGTTAAAGCGTGTGTGTTAATTTGTTCCCTTGACCTTTGCCATTTATATATCAAGTATACGTGACTATGTTGGTTTCTAACTCTGCAAACTTGACAGATTTATATTTATCCGATCCCTTTGATTGATTAAAAACATTTTCTTATGGTCGAGCGTGTTGTTGCACCACCAGGGCTTAAGATTATTATAAGTTTTCTTAATTAGTTTAGTCATTTTCGATTTGATTGTTCACCGTCTTTCTTAGTAAAGTTCACACCACCAAAGTGGGGGAGAGAAGGAGATCTGATACGAATGGATGACGTGGTACAGAAACGTGTTAGACGACTGGCTTATGGACACATGTTCATTGGCCACCATCGCGGGGACCAAAAGAAGTTTTCATTTGAGATCATGATAATGAAACATCACTTTACGTTGGTGACCTTCAAAGGGTTCGATGGGTCTTATTCCCTTCGTCTTCAACGGGCAAACTTGGCGCGCTATCAGATTTGCATAATTACAGGTAACTATTAATGGAAGTTGCTCCTACAAGCAGGTGGTGCGTCAATTTGTGATTGGTTCACGTCTGCATTTTGCCATTTAAATGGTGGGGAATTATACTTGCGTTTGCCAACATTACATTGACATCTGATTAGGGTTTGACGTGTCTAAATTATGAGAATACGTGCCTTTCTTTTGGTTTAATTGTTCAGGCTTAGACTTGGAGGAGAATCACGGCAGTCAGATACGAGGATGTATTAGTTAACCGTCCATAGTTACGTTTTCATGTAGCAAATTGACCACAAGTGAGTACTATCAAATGAGAACAATATTCCATCACCAAATTGCTAGCTACTCGATAATTAATCAAGACTTGGATTTTTGGCGTGGGGAACCAACGATCCTGTATTGATCCCTGCTCCGGATGCTCAATCATCGACGTGTAGTTGCCTGAGAAATAGATTAGTAGCACATCATGATCAATTTACAGGGAAAAGTGAATTTATGATCTGATAACAATGATGATCACAATATTGAAAATAGCAGCAAAAGATGACGAGGACGAAGACGAAGTTGATGGTAGTGGAGATGTAACTACAGTAGCAGCCTCGCTGTGAAAATGAAAGCAATAAATAAATACGTAATGTAGCCTAAGATGTTGATGCTGTAGATCGAGCGTGAATTTATGGTGATTAGAAGTATGACTCGGAAACTTAAAGAAATTAAGATACTTCAGTCCAGATTCAATGGCTTCTCTCATGTCAAGTCCATGCTGTAAACGGACCCGTGTCTTTTGGATTTTCTTTATTTCTACTTTTGTGTTTTTTTAATAAAATTAACTTACTTCCTAGTTGCGCAAGTCAATCAAATCAGTCGTGTATTACTGTGGTATGCTATGATTAACCACCTTTTATTCCCCCCCTCTAGATGCATACTATTGCGCCTTTTTTTGTTATATAAAATAGTAATATTTTGATTTAATTATATCAAAGTTATATTTAATCCTTATATTATAGAAATTAATTAGATAATCCCTTAACCAAGATTAACCATCACCAATTTATTACTCTTTGTTCTAAAAATGCCTTTTTTCCTCGTCATATTTTCCCATCAGAACTACTTCTCCTTTCCTCTTTTTTCTTGGTAAAAAAAATAAAAAAAAAAGATTGTCGAAAGAATTAAGTTATAAGCACATTTAAGAATATGGGTTAAATATATAGCTTCTGAAACTACGAGGATGAATTTTTTTTTTTTAAAGACCATGAAGACTAATTAACTCCAATATCCATTCGTTGGTTTTTTTTTCTTTTCCCTGCAAATACTTGGACCTCGACTGCATAATGGAGTAACATCTCTCACTTTTAATTACCTACATCTCATCCGCCGAATGGAACACTATATTTACTAGCCAACAGTTACTGTTGATTAATTTGAGATCTTGGCTATGACGTGGTATGTTCAGATCTTAAGAATGGCGGAAGAAAATTCAGAAACCTTCATTTTATAGTCCAGGATCTACCTCCAATTTGACCCCAAATAAAAAAGTATCATGATGTATTCCGGTGACACCAACCATTTGTTTCGATAATGCTTGGTTTATTAACAAAACCCACCAAGTGCATTTTCAAGAAAGATGAGAAACTTAGCGCGCTCAGGGGAGTGAAAGTCCATAATATTTTGATTATGTAAGACTAAAATACTGGCCCGGTCTGAGTGTTGAAGGTTTAATCAGGCTGATTGACAAAACATAGGCAGCCATGGCCACAAAAGTCAGCAGAAGAAACAAAATGTTGCAGCAGTGACCAGTCGTTTCATGGTCTGAATAGGATAACTTTCCTGACCTTACAAAGAACAATTTTAATTGAGTTAGTTGTAGAATTTCAGTATAACTTCACTTCGCATCGAGTTGCTGGAGCAATACTTCCCTTACATTTCAATATGGTGCATTGCTTTGGGTCAGTATTTGGACAAACCTTAAGCTCAACGAAATCAAATCATCTTATATAATTATTATTAAGAGTAAAATGTGTCAGGAACTCGTCAATTATAGCCTGGATCTAATTTATTTAAATTCATGAGAAAAACTAGTGAAAAGAATTGGTCGTGGATTGTTAAATTATGTTAGGATTTCATTAAATAACTCTAAACAATGTGATTTTTGTATAATTAATGCGAAGCGAATACAAAAAAAAATGTAAAATAAAAAGATAATAAATACCTAAATCATCATAATTGTTTAAAATAATTAAACCCTTGAGGATATCTAAAATTTAACTACTCTCAACATTAGACAATCAGATCTAAGTCATAATTAAGTTATATGTTATTCTTATACTTTGTTTTGCAAATTTATCAGTTATATAATTGGCCTCACATAAAATATGATAAAAAAAATTAAAAAAATCAAACTACAAGGAAAAATAAAAAGCTGAATAAAAATTTCATGAAATCTCCATGTTAAAATTTGTGTTCTACGTTAAATAACTTAAATAAAGATTATTTACATTTTAAGTTTGCCTGGCATATTTTACCCTAGTTTAAGCATCACATTCTTTAATTCTCGCTACTTTGATCTTATAATTAATTGAATGAGTTTTTTCCCCGAAAGGGGGATTTCCTCGTATCAATGAATTGAATTAACTTTGTATGTGTTCTAAGTGCAACTCTTCACTAGGGCCGGCTTTTGTTTGATTTTTTTTTCTATTATTAATTTGTTTTTGTTATAAATGATAGGTTAGAATTCCAGTAATATTGGTGTTAAGTCGAGCTAGAATCGAGGATTAATTTGTTTTTTTTCCTCCAAAAATAGTGTATGTTGTTTCTCACTTTTACTATCAGTAATGGTGATCCTTTTCACCTTTTTTTTAATCCAAACAGCTAATATGCATGCATCATAAATCATGGGCAATAATTACAGAGGAAAGTAACAAAAGTATGAAACAGAATGAAGAGTTTGAACTCAGCAATGCCCCCAAAAGTGGAAAGCAAAGTGGTTGAAACATCCCTTTTCTTTTTATACATTTCCCTAGCTTGGAGACACCCGGTTGGTTAAAGCACAACAAAAATAATGGATTGAGTTGAAACAAGCTCACATAGAATAACAGTACTGTGCTGCCATTTCCTTAATTTATTACACACAATTGATCAAAAGCTGATAATTAATAGACTTGGTATTATTTAACCAGACCATAGATCAGGATGTGAACGTTACCAGTCATTGTGCTTTGCATGTTAGAGACTTAAAGCATCAGACAAAATTTTAAATGATTTAGACCATCTTTTTCTTATCTTACTGGCAAACTACAAATGTAATTCAATTAGAGACTAGTTTTATAAATACTTTGGCCTAAAGTTTCAACACCTATGGCAGTCTATAAAGCCATCTTCAAGACTCCATTCGTGTGCTTTGCTTAGTTGCTTGTCAACAAAGGATGCTCATCAAATTAAATTATTACATCCATAACAAAGATCTAGAATGGCTTAACTCAAAGTTAATAGTATAATTTATGAATCAATCATGTCTTGTGGAGGGGTACAAGTTTGTGAGATTAACCAGCAAAGGTTTCTAGCTACTTTCCAGTCAACAAATGGATCAGGTAGTGCAGTATTGTATAATTTCTTTGAGAAAAATCAGTTTATTCAAATCTATGTGCCACGGCATGTGCTAATGGTCTTGTTTTCCCAGTTTATTTTAGCTTGTAGTGTTCTCCTTTTCCTTTGGCACCCGAAATTGCCATAGATCCACCACTCACCCAAATCAGCTTTGCCAAAGATGTCCCAGCAGCAGAACAAAACAATATTATATTTGCCAGTCAAAACGAAAGTTTATAAAAAAACTGGGTTGAAAACAAGGTCAAAGCGATGAAAAAAAAAGGTCAAATGGCATAGTTGGAGCACAAAACTGAACCAATTCCAAGTGGGTAAGGCAGGAGTCAGCTCAACAAGCATTTTCACAGTTGAATAACATCTTCTAATGAATGCTAGAGTAGAATGAAGAACTCTTAATAATAAAATTTGCAAATGTTAATTTGCAGGAACACCTAATTTTCTTTGACATTGATTGAAGGGTTGGACTCCTATCATCTTCGATTGTTGAACTTTTCAAATGGCTTAAACAAGGTTAAATGCGTTTTACATTTTATTTTTATTTTTGGTTATAACACTCGAGTATTCTTGTTTGCTATGATTAGAAACCTCCATAATCAAATCTTAAACAAGATATCAACATTAAGATTAGAGTATTTGTAATAACCCCTCTCTCGTTAATTTCCTTTCCTTCAATTCAAACCAACACGATAGTATGTCTAGGAAACCAGCTTGTCATCGGAGCAAAACCATGTGAACATGCATGGTTAATTGCCAAGAGTTATATTTTAGTGGCCTCCGGGACGGCAAGTCTTATTCAACAGGTTCGAATTATCCAAGTTGTAAAGGTCGACTTATTGGCGGCCTAGCCTCGTGGCCTTTTTTTTTTGCGATTTCTTATTTGACCCGGAAATGGGTAGGACGTGGCCGTCCTTTTCTTTAGAGAATCTAGTAGCTACTTGATCTCTTACAGGGCCCGTCCTTTACAGACAAGGTCCAATCACGGCCCACGAAAACCTGGGGAACCTTCCTGAAGCAAGAAGAGGAGGAGGAGGAGATATTTTGTTGGTTGAATTTGCTTTACCTTGCAGTTGCAGTGCTGCACGAACTAATATATGTTAGGTCAAAAGAGATAGAAGAAGCCACCGTCCTCCAACCATGATACTTTTGAAATGGACTAACCCGTGCAAAATCTGGGCATAGATAGGCTCTGCGTTTTTTCACAATTTATCTTGGCAAGCCCACGTTACTGTAATCACTAATTACTAGCGGTATTTAAACCCCGTTTTGCAATATCTGAAGTCCTTTCCAATAGGTGGTTCAAATTTAAACTCAGATGGGGCCTCACAGGGAAACCCAGTGGAATAATGGGCCGGGTTTCATTAAGGTCTGGTCTATAGGCTCATATCATAGGGGGCTTTGCAGCTACAGCTGGTATTTGTAGCTCAGTATGGGCTGGGATATGGGCTGGGCTATGGGCTGTTAGCATCGGCTTGGACATGACTTTGGAGCAAGGAAGGTGTGAGGAAACTGATGGCGAAGACTGACTCTCAGGTAGTCCTCTGTCTCCTTTAAATAAAACTGTAACATGCAATATAGGTCACATGTGACTCTTTAGTTTTAAGTGCGTATAAACTCGTCTGGATATCTATATTAATAATAATTAAAAAAAAATAGAATTTGAAGGTTCTACGCGTGTACAGGGAGGGAAATATCTGTGCAGACAAGCTAGCAAGCTGCGAAACTTGGGTGTCTCGTTGCTGAATGGTATCACTGGACCTACCATCATGGGATTGCATTTGGGCTAATCTTACCGGGCTAAGAATGACTTTTTCATTAAATTCGTTCACCACTTCACTTGTGAACATTAATTATATTTTATTCAACTTAATTATATATTGTTTTTTTACTAAATCTCGTCACTTAGTATTCATGAAAATTCAATCCAATTCATGGTAACATTTTTTTTTAATTTTTAAATGACCTTGAATGTCTTTAAAGGAATTTAAACATGTATTTACACTGTATCATTTATATATGTATAAATATATACATTCTAGAATATGTGTTAATTGAATAACATTGTATATGATGATGAATATTTATTTGATTAGTAGTTGAGTTTGATACATAGTCGAATATAAAAAAAATAATATTTTTTAATATATAAAAAATATTTTGTATATTATAATATTATTTCTAATGGAACGTATAAATCAATATCAATGGATAAGAAAGAAAAAAAATAGTTTTAAAAAGCAATGAAAAAAATATGAATCAACTCGAGTTAATCTACAATCTTTGTGACCATAGGTGTAAGATTAGGATAACCCAGTATAAAAAAAAAATGCAAAGACTAGTTTTCAACAAATTAAATATTAAATGATTAAATTGAAATAAATTATTTTTTTAAAAGGATCATAAAAAAAAATCAACCCGCATTAAACTTTAAAATTGATGCCCCGTCATGAATCAAAAACTAATCTCATACAAGACAAGTCCTGAAAAATAATAAAGAAAAGATATATAAAAAAGGTTTGAAAATAAAAAACACTAGCTTTAAAAAAAGAGGGGAAAACAAATCTTTTAGACATGGTCCATGCTCCCAAGCCCGTAATGGGTAAAAGCTTGGACTCAATTGATCTAGATTTAACAAATAAAAGAGATCAAACATGAAGAATTAACAAATTAAGGTTGATCTATATTTTAAAACGGGCCAGCATGAAAATCTAGGTAGAGAAAAAATAAATGATCACTAGAGCCAGATTGTTAGGAATATTGAAGCATGTGTCGTCTCGTCGTGCAGGGGATGCTGCGACAATTTCAATGCCTCTGATAAAAGGCTGTGTTCGGTGGCTAGGTGACCCTCCACGCGCCTCCCACAAACACTTTAGCGAGTTTTTGTTTTTTTTTTAATATTTAACATCTATTAAAATACAACAATGTCTTTGCACTAACATGATATTATAAAAAAAAAATTGATAAAAAGAAGAAGAACAAAAAGAAACCCTTGTTAGAGAGCAATGTTAATAATGTCTTTAAGGGCACAAAAATAATTTAACTATTTAAAAAATTAAAAAGACCATAACACCCCTAATTGAGAGGCAACATAATTTTTTATACCAAGGGTAAATGAGTATTTTTACCATGTAAAAAATAAAATTATCAATTTATCCCTGCATAAATTATTAAGAACAATTGTGCTAAAGTAAAAAAGACAGTTGTACTTCAATACCTAATTGAAAGTTTTTCAGGCAACTAGCAATTTTTCTAAATCACTATTACAACGAGGTAGTCTCAATCTAAAGCTATAGTAATTCCTCCTTCACCTTTAATATTTTTTATTTTTATTTTCATTTTAATTTAATTTCTCATGGTTGAGCAGAAAGGTAGACTTTGTCTGCCACTATAACTATAACTTTTACCAAAGTTGAACAACTAGAAAAAACTGATAAAATAATTACTTGTCTATTATCCACCTTCTATTATTAGAATCCGATATATTGCTGTATTTGATAGTATATTGTAAAACATTTAAAAGTTCAGAATAATTTTAAACCCTTAAAAAGTGATGTTGGTGAAGAAGAGTGCTAATTTACTTGAAAATTTCTCAAAATAAATACCTAAAAAATTACATCGATTCTGTTTATGAAATTTTCATGAAGGGATACAGGGAAGAAATTTTTTGATGAAACTACCCATACTTGTAACTGGGAAACTAGTTATTTTCGTGTTTTGCCATGAACTGAATAATTGTTTTTAACATGAAAAAATAGATATATAAGATTTTTAAATGTATCTTTTAAAATTCTAGTTATAAATCAAAAGGTTTATACATGTATTTAATTAAATACACCGAGAAATATTAAAGTGTTAACGTGTTGATTCAACTTGTCTTGCTATAAGTTGACTAATTTCTTTTTCTAATGCAAAAGAATTCATGTGTAGATATTATTGATGTATTTTTTGACATTAAATAAAAAATATAATCGTAAATAAAAAAGTCAATGCTTACATACAATAAACCATAGTAAAAATTACATGTGTTAATAAAAACACGCAAGATTTCAAACTTATTTTTAACCTGGTAGAATAATGAAAACAGAGTTGCAATTACTACAATGATTTATTTAGTTTTTGTATAATAATTTTTCTTTAAAAAAAAGTGTAAAGAAAGTTTTTTTAATTTGTTTTTCAAAAGAATAAAGATAAGAACAAAAATAATGGTATAAATAGATCAAGTGTAAAGTGATAAATATTTAAAGCATAAAAAAATAATATTTTTTTTTAAATAATATAAATAAAATAAAGGAAAACCTAAAAAAATATTTAAAAAATAAAGATAAAAAAATAATGATAAATAGACCAAGTGTAAAATGATAAAAATTTTAAATATAAAAAGGGAAAAATTTAAGAAAATCTTGTTTTCTAAAAAAAACTTTAAAAACTATAATTTTTTACTTTACAGTAAAAACAATTAGTAAAATTTATAATTATATTATTTCCTCATGGAAACACCATTTTTTGTTTTTAGTATACGTATAATAATAATAATAATAATAATATAATGTTGTTAAATCACAAGTGTAGAATTTTAATATTGATGAATTTACAGCGGTAAAGAAAAGGAAAGGGAAAATCATGCAATTGGTCGGCTGCTCCTTTACACGTACGACGTCCTTATTTTCAAGGACCTTTAAAAACTCCATTCATATTGCGAAGTTTCCCAGTCTTCCTCTCCTCTTCCTCTTCTCCAAGTCTTGTAAAACTGAAGACGAATTCCTTAAATATCTATTGTAAACCCGGATCTATTGTTTTAAAACCGGTGATATTAGAGTTCGACTCAGAAGAGAAACGATGTTTTTCAACGGCGATCCATCGACACGGAAGCGAGTGGATTTAGGAGGTCGGAGTTCGAAGGAAAGAGATAGGCAGAAGCTTCTTGAACAAACTAGATTGGAACGGAATCGTAGGTTGTGGGTGAAGCAACAGAATGCTGCTGCTCTCAAAATACAAGTTAGCTTTTGCTCCTATTATTATTATTATTTTTGTTTCTCAATTGATTGTAATTTACGCGTGTTAATTTGTATTCTTTTTAGTTCATTAAATTCAATGCCATGTTTTTTCACGCGAATGCTATATGCTCTACACGTAACGGTGCTGTTTTAGGCATGGAATTTTGTTGATTTAGAAACTAGGGATGGAAGGATCACGAGAATTAGGGTTTTTGTCACTTCATTGCTTTAGTTGCTCAAAGTCAGTTACAATCTGTGTTTGATTGAAAATGGATTGTTTGATTTCTTTGTCCTGTTAGATGTTGTAGCGAGAAAGCTTTTGCAAGGTCAATTTTAATCTAAATAAAGAGCACATGTGATGGCTTTTTTAGTTGATATAAGCATTTGTTAGGACTTGTAATGCATTTGTTGCAAAGTGCTTACCAATTAGTAACTACAGAAATGGTTTAGAGGGAGAAAGGCAGTGGAGGCTGAACAGTCTACGGTTCGAGAGCAGTTCTTTGGAACCTATGGGAAGTATTGCCAAAATGTAGACAGGTAACGCGGCAATGTCCTCATCCTAATGTTATTAATAGCAGTTGTGACAATTTATTGTGGAAGTCTGCGTGATACCCTTTTTGACTGAGATTCTAAATTCTTCTTCCAAATTGTCTTGTGTATCCAGGCATTGTTTCAGTCCAGATTCAGAGTTCCTCCGGCAGCTGTTATTTTTCTTCAATGCACAAAATAGTGATGATTTCACTATCCTTGTGGAGACTTGCCGATTGCTTCTGCAAAATATTCGAGATAGTGGTATTTCCATAACTGTAAAACTTCTAAAATGGAAACCTTACATGCATGTTTATTTATTTATTTTCTAAAAAACACAATGTCATCAAGAAGGGAAGCTTGTCCAATCATAAGATATCCTCGTGTACAAATTCAAACTTCTTTGAGTTGTACTTTCTCTAAGTAAGAATGTCTCTGGATTTGGCATTTGTTGCATTTCGATTCTTGACGTGCTGATTATATTTTGCTATTTTATTTTAGCCTTCAACATACATTTGTAGTGCTTTTGAATTTGACATTTAAATGACAATCTAAAGTGGCCGTGGCGGAAAGTTTATTAACTTAATATTTGCTCCTGACAGTGGATGGCAAATATTAAATTCCAGAAAAAGGAGACAAGGATTATAATTTTGGGATGTTATGCTGCTTTAGATTGTACCATACTCGTTCCAACCTTTACATTTTTCTGAGAAACTCTGATACACAGACTTGTGAGAAAGTGCTTTAATTCAAGCATTTTTTACACTTAGAGAGACTAGCATACAACCGAGCTATTTTTCTGCCTGCCCTTTGTTTATTTGGGAAGGCACCTAGCCCCCCACCCACCCAACCCAACCCAACCCAACCCCACCCCTTTACTGAAGATTGCCAACGGGTTTGAGCCCCCTTTGCAACTGAAGTTAAGTACAACAGTAAAAGAAATAACAAAAGCCATAAAGCCAACCCTTTTTTTTTTGTTAACGAGGTTTATTGTCATCTGCAGGGTGAAATCCTTCCCTTCATTGATGAACAGTGACAAACCATTCAGAAATCAGGATGTCTGTTTAATAAAAGCCTTCTAGGAGATTTGTATTTTTCAACATAATAAAATCAAACAATGTCATTGTTTAGCAAATGCAGATCATTGGTTATGAAACTTTTTGTCATGTTCTTAGATGAGCCCACTTAATTAATCAGAAGCATGTTCTAGGGTGGCCCTGTAACAAACTCTGTGCTTTTGTGGTAATAGTTAAGAAGCATGAACAATGAGCTATCAGCTATGGTGCCATATGGCATCTCTTCTCTCCATAATGATGGGATTGAGGGTGAGTTTGAGGGTTCATCCCACTTGCACAAGTAATTATAGTGGCCCATTGATGAGAAATGGAAAAGGGAGGAAAAAACATAAAGTGCAGTCTATTTGCAAATTGCTGGGTGTCTTTGTTTGTTCCTAATTTTGGACTCGATTGCTTTGTTTCATTTTACTAGGTTCACTTGTGCAAGTAATGCGTAATTGAAATTCCACTGCATTTCTCAGTTTCCCTCTCAATGTACTCCATTTGCAGCACAGCATTTTACCAGTTTGTATTAACAATCTGTCATTATTCAACAGGGGACATTGTGAGCCTATTTGCTGGTGTGGACTATTCAACCAAGCATGCTTTGGTGGACTATAGGGTCAAGCAACTTGCATTTACCTGTATTTGGGCTATCTATCAAAATAGGTTTGCTTTGTGAACACCTGTTTGAATATATCTGAAATCTGCTGAACTTTCAGCTCTACTGAATTTGGGTGCTAGTTGGATGCAATATTTTCCCTGTTATCATGCTTGTGCTAAACTCTGAGTACATGAGAGGCGTCATCTCTTGATTCAGTTTCCATGTGCAGTCATATCCTGGTCATGATTTTGACTATTATAGCTCTAGGCACTCTATTATGCAGACCCTAACAAAAGTTCTTTCCTGTCTTAAATTTTTTAACCTTACATCGATTGAATTTGAATGTCACTATTAAATCTCCTTAGTCTGGAGGTAAAACTCCCAGCATGGACCCAATTTATACTTGCATAGGGTGTGCCAAGTTTCAATGGCCATGTATTTGAATTTTTATTGGCGCAAATATTATTTTAACATGTTGGATTTTACTCTCTGTTTTTGTGTTGCTTTTTTGCTTCAATTGACCTTGCATGTCTATTATTACTTGAGACGTACATGCTTGCTGCTTTTAGGATTTATCTACATTTTGCTTAACTTTTGTGGTTTTGATGGACATGTGCTTATGATGTCTGATAGCCAGTACATTCTCTTAGAATTGTTCTTTGAGACAATATTTTTTAACATTATCCTTAATTTTAACAAAAAAAAATTAACTTCCTTGCTGATACATGATGCCTATTGGCATTTTGATTGTGGAGCAGAAAACAATTGAAGGATCAACTTGTGATGGTGCCCAGGGATTCTAGCCTAACAGCAACTCTCTTGCTGGAAGCTGTAGTTTTGCTGATCGATCCCAAACTTCCATGGGCTTGCAAGGTTGTTGGTTATCTCTTGCAAAGGAATGCATTCGCTCTATTTAGAGAAATTGTCCTAACAGGAAAGGTATGCATCTAATTATTACAAATGCTTTCTTGGTTTTTGATTTTGTGCTAGAAGGTATTTTCTGCATAATGTGCCATTTCTTTCCATTAGCTTTCTACTAACTTCCATTATAAACTAACATTTCTGTTTTCTTACTAAAATTGTCTGCATGCAAACATGCACTACCAAATTCCATATCTGAAATTTTGTAACCTTAGAGTCATAATGTTGTAACTACCATAGTCTAAAAACTTGCCCAAATTAACATGATTTGAATAGCATGTATAATGGATACATATCTTTCAAAAGCATACTACTATGAGGCAAAAGAAGTAAGACCATCAGTTCGTAAGGTAAAATAAACTTTGAATACCCCGAATCATCGTCTTGTTTCCTGTATTGGTAACATGGCTTATGGCTGCACTCTAAGGGCACTTTATTTTCAGCCATTCTTTTGCCAAGGAACCCAAAAAATCAGATGTTACCTTCCATTAATTTTCTTTTTAATATAACTGCTGCAGAAGAATGAAAAAAGTTGCAGGAATTTGGCTCCACACAAACAGCTAGAGAGGGTCTGGGATAAATCAACTGAAAAATGCGAATAGAGAATGCTGTGAAGTTTCCAACTTTTCATTTTTTTCCTTCTTAACATGATAAGAATTGTTTTGGGTTTGTGATCTACCTTTATAAGAATTGATCCTTTTAATAAAAATAGTGCAGTAATAAAAAAAGAATTTATCATAGTTCAGGATGCTAGCAGTTTGGCTGGGATTAAAAGCTGCTGAACCTGGACATGAACTTGTTAAGGCCTGTTTGTTTTCGCGTTTCAAAAGCGCTTTTGAAAAAAATTGATTTTTTTTTATTTTTTTGTTTAAATTAATACTTTTTTGGTGTTTTCAGATCATTTTGATGCGCTGAAGTCAAAAATGATTTTTAAAAAAATAAAAAAATTATTATTTTGATACATTTCCGAGCGAAAAACACTTTGAAAAACAACCACTACCACACTCACAAACACCCCACAAATGCACATATTAGTTGTGGTGGTTATTATTTCTGATTTTGCTGTGCTGCTTAAAATCTGTCTGGTAATTACGCTCACCCTATTCTGAAGTAGTTACAGATTACTGCATGTGGTTTTCCTTAATAATGTGCAGGAGAATACGAAGAGTGACAATTCCATTAGAAATGCATCTCCATTGGAGCGTATTCTTGCCCTTATGATATCTCACATTGGTCAGCATCCGTGTATTTGCCCCAACATTAATCCGCAATGGAGTTTCTCTTCTCAGATGCTGACAATCCCTTTATTATGGAGACTTTTTCCTAGTTTAAAAGAGGTATTTTGTTTTAATGTTTCTTCTGGTGGAATTAATTGCCTTCGTTTTTTGTTAAAATTCTATGCAATATAGACAACTGTGGCATTACTTGTCATGGAAAAAAAATGCAGCAGACTGTTTCTTTTATTTTATTGATCTTGTTGAATGGGATATTCAATTTTTTCCTACTTGTTTTCTTCTGAGCTGAGCTGAAAATCATGTAATTGTTGTTTGGACTGCTTATTGTTTCTTAGGATTGTTGCATAAGTGACTTTTTCCTTCCAGGTTTTTGCAACTCGGGGGCTGAGCCAACATTACATTCATCAGATGGCACAATGTGTGCGGAATGCCTATGTCCTGCCCAATGATGTTTCTGTGGAATGTCCTGGTTATGCCTGTCTCCTAGGAAATACGGTAGAAACTGCAGGAGCTGCTTTGTCTCATGCTGACTGTTCCTTTGAGATGGTAAGGAATTCATGATAAATCATAGTAGATAATTGTGTTATTGTATAAACACACACACAAAAAGAATACAATACATCTGTATGGATTAATATATTATTTGTTGATATATAACTTCTTTTCCCTCTTTGCAAGATGCAAAACTACTAGCTGCTTTCAAAATGTAAACTATAGGTTGTATGTTTAAGGATCGTGATAGTCAGGCAAAAGATTTTGAAACATTATGGGAAAAGGAGGCTGGTTACCTACCAAAATTATATGAATCTAAGACTTCTGAAGAAAGATATTGATGGATTACCATTGTGTGAGGATTCTTTCATACTTGACCTTAAGAACCTATGACTTGCTGTTTTGATAGCATTGATATGACTTGAAATACAAAACCAGACCATACTGACACATTATTAGCTTGATTTTGTGCTTAAACGCTTAATTTTATCCACCACGCTGCCTGAGATCTCACCCGTTGTGGTTTTGATTCAGCTGTTAAGCAATCCATAAATTTTCCTTAAGTAAGATTTAAAATTCGTTTTTTGACAACTGCACATGAATACTCTCTATATCTTTTCTCTGCTGTTTCATGTATGTTTAAATGTCTGGTTTGCAGATTTCTATCACTTCCTTTGTGACCTATGTTTTTTTCTTTTCACCATTGAAGATTTGTGAACTTTTTCCTTTTGCTTCCTTTACAAATTCTGGAAATGATATATGGTGATGACCACTTTAACTTATTTTAGTTTTGGGGAAGTTGAAGTCTTGCTAATTATGAAAATCTGTAACTTTCTTTTCTTGACTGACTGTTTAGATCTTTCTCATCATTTCCCCTTAGGATTAAAAGAGAATAATTGCTGTTATCTTTCTTATCCAACTTGCCAAATGTGTTACAGCTGGGAAATTTTGATTCAACTTTTGTGGATTCTGAAACTAATTTTCTTTCTTGTTTATTTCAATTAGGCTATGGACCTTGCTGCTGTTACAACATTCTTGTTGGAGGCACTTCCTCCTATAAAATCGTCAAGTCCGGAAATTAGACAAAGTATGCACTCTTCATGATATATCAAATCTATTTCTTTCCTTGATAAGTGCCTGTTGTGGATTTCTCTAACTGGAAATTCTTACTTATACCATAATCCTTTGCATAATCTTTCATTCGTTCATTAACCTTGTGGAAGCTTAATTACTGTCTTTTGATCTGCTTGATCTGAGTGTATACATGTAATTGGTAAACTTCAGGTTCCACTATGGATGAGGATGATATGGCTTTGCCTGATGAAATGGAAATAGTTTTAAACAAGGATTTGGAACAACAGATAGCCCATGCTATGCATTCCCGCTTTCTCTTGCAATTGGTATGTAACATGCTTTTTTTGTATCAGCTTGACATTAAATTGGCCTATCTATAATAGTGAAAGCAATCTTGACCTTTTAGAATTAAAAAAACTAAGCAACTTTTTTTACTTTGTTTTCAAGCAGACAAGTGTTTTATTTCGGGAGGTTTCAATGGTCAGTGGTTCAAACCATGGACTGGATGACAAAGAGGTTGCAGCTATTGGTGCTGTTTGTGCCTTTTTGCATGTTGCTTTCAACACCTTGCCAGTCGACCGAATGATGACTGTATTGGCATTTAGAACTGAACTTGTTCGAGTTCTTTGGAATTTTATGAAGCAGTGTCATGAGAATAAGAAGTGGCCATCCTTGCCTGAGCAGTTATCATATCTGCCAGGAGATGTACCTGGCTGGCTGTTACCTCTGGCTGTTTTTTGTCCTGTATACAAGTCAGCTTCTCTCTCTCCCTTTGGTGGTTTCATTTCCTTCTTGTGCTGACATGTTATTCTGTTTTTTTCCTTTTGGTTTTATATATCTCTTTTATATTCTAGATTAATGTGTGGCTGTATCTGGTCACGTTAGTTGCTTGTTGCCCTTCCCCTTGCTTCTTGAAGAAGCGAATATTTCTACTCTTAATTGTTTTCATGGTTTGCCAGGTACATGCTTATGTTAGTTGGCAATGAGGAGTTTTATGAGCAGGAGAAGCCATTGTCATTGAAGGATGTTCGGTGTCTAATTGTTATTTTGAGACAGGTAACTTATCATGGATGAATTTTAGATCAACAAGCTGTAAAATGAAGACTTGAACCGGAGGCTTTCTGTATCCAGCCACCTTGTTCTTACATGTGTTGCTGCTTTCTAATGTAAATGTGTTATAACTCCAACTTCTGTTTCTTCACTTTCTATTTTCTGCAGGCCCTATGGCAGCTCCTGTGGGTGAATCCTACAGTACACAGTAATTCAGTTAAACTTGTTAAAAACACTTCTGCTTATAACAGGAACCCTGTTGAATCAATTAAACAGAGAGTTAGTCTTGTAGCCTCTGAACTCCTCTCTCAGGTAATTCTTAATCTGTTGAATTTTTTTAATCTGAATTACTCAAAGTCTTACTTGCAGGTCATCCTATTGCAATTTGTTGTTTTAATCGCTAATCTAGTCACTGTAGACTCTGTAAATGTTTTTGGTTTGATAGAATATTCACTTGTATTTTGCTTGGACTATGCTAGCAATATGCAGGAGATATTGTTCCTTTAGTTTTTTTTTTTTTTTAATTTTTTAATGGAATATTATTGTAGTTGCAAGATTGGAATAACAGACGACAATTTGCACCACCCAGCGATTTCCATGCTGATGGCGTTGATGATTCATTCATTTCTCAGGTAGTATTTTATTCAAATGTAATCTTCAGGTTCCTGGAACCTAGCTGTTATGATGTTGATTTTGCCCATTTTCCCTTTTCAGGCTATAATAGATGGAACCAAGGCAAATGACATTATGAATCGGGCTCCTTTTTTGGTACCTTTTACAAGCAGAGTAAAAATATTCAATGTAAGTCTTGTCACAAAGTTGCACTCAAAAGAATGTGAAGCTGTGAGTAATAAAGTGTCAGTGTAGTTATTTATATAAATTTGTCTTCCAGTCACAATTATTGGCCATTAGGCAAAGACAAGGATCCCATGGTGTTTTCACGAGAAACAGATTCAGAATACGACGGGACCATATTTTGGAAGATGCTTATAATCAGATGAGTGCATTGTCTGAGGAGGATCTTCGAGGATTGGTAATTCATTTGTTTTACACATTAATTTCCAAAAACAAATATTTTCAATCAGAATATGACACTAAAGTAATCATGTTTGGTTGTTCACCTACAGATTCGTGTATCATTTATTAACGAGTTTGGAGTTGAGGAAGCTGGCATTGATGGTGGTGGCATTTTTAAAGATTTCATGGAGAACATTACTCGAGCTGCCTTTGATGTGCAATACGGGTTGTTTAAGGTGATAAATTTATGTTCTGTGACATCCATGCATTTACATGCTTCAAGTTGAAAGCTAAACCAGTCTGTGTGAACTTGCATGAGTTGAATCAAAGCATACACCCAGGAGTACAAAGATATTCACCCATGTATAAAGATGTGTTATGACTTGCAACATATATAAATTTTATATGAGGTCTCTTAAATAATATTGGGATATATTACAACATTTTGAATCTTTTGATGGCTGCTGTTTTTATGCATGCATGTTTCATGTGTTACATATCAGCAAAAGCACTTTCCTTGTCTTCTTCTTTCTTTCTTTAATTTATGTTGTTGTACCTTCTACCTGATGTTTTGTGACTGTCTGCTTGGCATTGTACGTTCAGGAAACATCTGATCACCTACTCTACCCCAATCCTGGATCAGGAATGACACATGAACAACATCTCCAGTTTTTTCATTTCCTTGGAACTCTTCTTGCAAAGGTTTGATTTGCTCTCTCATTCAACCGATTCATCACATAATATTTAATGGTGTTGATTGCATGGTTTGGAGCTTCAAGGTCAATTGCTTTGTCTTTTAATGCATATGAAAACCTATAGAACAGCATGTGCCTAACATAAACTAAATTTTACTGCTGGCATCTGAAGATTTGCATGTTATAGCAACATGGGCCTGCACTTTTTCATGTTCAATCTTTGATTTTCCACCTTAGGTTATTGAATTTGATATATCTTGAATAAGAATAATACCAACATTTTTAATGTAATATACATAAATGTTTTTGTGCACGTAAGTGTTTTTGAATTGATTTTGTAGTATTATATCTTATCATTTGCTAAAATATTGTGATTGTGATTTTGTTTTATATTCTTTTTTAACCAAATGTCATGGTCATATCTTACACGAGATAAAATGGTGTAAGATATATTCACCTAAAATGGATATCATAGTACTAGAGAGGAATGATTAACCTAACTATTTTCAGATAGTTCACACCAAATAACTGGAACAGGGCCTTTGGAGTTGCTGATGGGACCTTTGGAGTCTTAAATGTCTGAAAAAATTAAAATTTCTTTTCCACCATTAGGTCATTATGCCGGTAATTTTATGTTTGCTAATTTATGTGGAATGGACATATAAATTAGATTTTAAGTTGGAGCTCTCATGCACGAGTACTGTTGTTTTATTGCAGACAGCTTTGCAACCCTCTTAATTTGTACAGAAGATTGTGGAATTCCCTTCTCTTATTTAAGTATTTTTTTGTTACAAAGTAGAGGCTCAAACTCGAGACCTCTTAATGAGAGGGGAACACCACTGCCAGTCGAGCTACTGTTCATTGGCTTATATAAGTTTGATCATGCTTTGAAGCTTGCAACATGCCACCGATTGCAAAAAGCATTCCACTTATCTTAGTTTTATTTCCTGTTCAATGTTCTTATGTCCCACACAAAGAGCCTTTCCAGGGTTTAATACTGAAATCCCTATTGGTCTTTGTCCTTTGTCTCCTCAATATGAAGGATCTAATTATGTATCCTTATCCGGTTCCCTGTTACTCTTCTCTGTGCAGGCTATGTTCGAAGGTATTCTTGTTGATATACCTTTTGCAACATTCTTCCTAAGCAAATTAAAACAGAAGTAAGTTTTCAATGCTATACCTGCCAAATTGTAGATGTTTTTGGACCTTTTTAATTTTTCATGGCTGCTACCTTTGAATTCCATGCTTTATATACAAAGTGGCGGATCCATAGTGTAATTAGCAGGGTCAATTGACCCCACTCAGTTTTTTTAAAATGGTAATAATATATGTTGGATATAAAATTATATAGTTGTTTTCCTAAAATGACCCCATTAAATAATGCCAAAAGTAAAAAACAATTAAAGAGAAGGGCCAAATTTGTAATTATAATTACCTTGTACAGGTAAAGAAGAAAAAAAGGAAATTATTTTGAAAGCATGTTATGTTAGGAATAAAAGAGTTCACATAGGAAATGGTTGAGAGAAATAGGGATTGATATTTGTAGTAGACTCATATTTGTATTATAGTTCTTAATTGTTTCTTCTCCAATCTTCACACCTCATTTTATAATCTTTTGAAAAGCTAAATCAAATTTAATCATTTAAAGTTTTTAATTGTTTGGAAAACGAATGGTATGGAAGTGTTTTTCTAATAAAAAATGTCATTATTTATTGATTCATTGCTTTTATATCTACCTTTTCTTTTCCTTATATTTGAAAGTTTTTAAAAGAAATTATTTCTAAATTAAACTTTTTTTAATATATTTATTTAGTTTTGAATTAATTTAGTATACAAATTTTTTTATAAATTTTTTTTATAATATTTACATAAAATTATTTTTGCAATATGATTAAGAGCTATTAAATGACCCGGCTACAAAAATTCTGGATCTGCCACTGTATATGTATGTATTTTTTGCAAAGCAGATACATTAGGAATAATTAATTTTGAACTATCTGTGCAAGTTCATATTATTTTAGTTTAGGAAATAGAAACTAATTTTGACAATTTCACCTATTTGGTTTTTCGTTACCATGTACTATCTCTAGCTCAGTTTTAGTATTTATCTACGAGTTTTGTTGGTTGATCAGGTACAACTATTTGAATGACTTGCCTTCACTGGATCCAGAATTATATCGCCACCTTATTTTCCTGAAGGTACTATTGTTATTGTCTTCCCACTGACCATGAATGCTTCAGTAACTGCTACTGTCTTGTCAGCTAAACAATAAACTTCTGTTTGCACTGATTCTTTAGCAAGCAGGAACCTGGAAATTCATCTATAATTGTGCTTGAGGTACAAAAATGGAGACACTGTGGCAACTAAAGTAGAAAGTTTGAATTAACTCTATTTTGGGGGGGTCCATCATAATGTTATATGTCTATGGGACATGTCTTAAGGGATTGAAATAGTGTTTTTATTCATTTGAACTGCTTAGCCAAATACAGAACATAGTAGTTCATTTTCATGAGCTGGATAAGTCTTTATGCAATTGGTTTTTGCTATTGATCAGCTGTTATAGCTTTTATTCCTGTCTGTCCCAAAAAGAGTAATTGCTCCTATTAGCTGACCACCTGACTTCCATACTTTTGGTGTCAGAAATGGGACCAGGATGGGGTCATGGTCTTGGGGAATGGAATAGCCTTTATTTTGTCATAGAAGGCCATTTACAAGCTGGCATGCCCATCTAGAGGGTTTTAGATTATATGGTGCTAGTTCAATTTTCTGTAGGGAGTCAATTATATTTTCCCTTATCCTTTTCAGAAGCAGGCAGGCATGTCCATGTTGGGGGGGTTAAGATTATGTGATTCTAGTTTCATTTTCTGTAGGCACTGAAGTATATTTTTCCTTCTTTCTCGTCCTTTTGGTGTTGGAATGGAACTTTCAACTGATGCGGGAAAAAAAAAGAGAGAATCTCCATCTGTATGACATCCTCTCAGATTCTCATTGGTTCTTTTGATTTTAGGTTCTCACCTTTTTCTTTACTTGCATTTATCTTAACTGCAGCGTTATCAAGGTGATATTTCTGACTTGGAGCTCTACTTTGTCATTGTAAATAATGAATATGGCGAACAAACAGAAGAAGAGCTGCTTCCTGGGGGACGAAACCAACGTGTTACTAATGACAATGTCATTCCTTTTACTCATCTTGTATCTAATTATCGTCTGAATTATCAGGTATTCCAGCATTTCATTAGTAGTTCATCTAGTTCACACAATGTTGTCATCTAATCATCGTAGTAATATCACTTTCAGATACGTTTGCAAAGTTCTCATTTCATGAGGGGCTTTCAGCAGCTTATAAAGAAAGAATGGATTGATATGTTTAACGAGCATGAACTTCAGGTATTCTCACCCAGATTCTTATGAACAAATCATGCTAGCTTTGCATGAGATGGATACCTTGCATTGCTAATCTCATATTTAACATCAGTAGAAAAATTATACACTAAAGAATCATCAGCCTTATGTGTAAACTTAAAAATATCTCCCAATCCCTTGTTCCCTCCTTTATTTGACGTAGCTACTATTTGTTTACAGCTCCTGATATCAGGTTCACTTGACAGCTTGGATATTGATGACCTGCGCAGTCATACCAATTATGCGGGTGGTTATCACAGCGTAAGTTAATTTTGTTTGTTTTAATTGTAAAGTTCTAGTTGGAAAAATATGAGTATCCTTAATTTTCTATTGCAGCTTCTTATGTGTATTATTGATTACAGAGAAACTAAAGTATGCAAGAAGAGAGAAAAAAAGAGAAAACCTTACACTTAACAACTGCTCTCTTAAAAATTTTGAAAAAAATGCAACCAAATGATTTAATTTAAAGAACCTCAATTAAGCTCACAATTTCTCTGTGACAACAAAGTCCCACTATAAACAAGGTGAAACTAATCCTACTCACCTGCCAACACGCCATCCTCTCACCATTCATAATCGTGCATGCATTCATGTTTTTTTGAGACTTTAATCTAGAGCCCAACCTAGGGCCTCAGCATATTATCTTTAGAGTTAATTTAGTGGTTGAGAATTGGCTTTGGTAAATTTCAATTCTTATTTGGAATTGTATTTTTCCTTCATCTGCAGTTCACATATGATGGAGATATAATACCTTTGCTGTTTTCCTAGAAAAATACTTTGCATTGATTAAGATTCTGAATCTTGTTCCAAATTTAGCTGCTGTTGTGGCCCTATGTGAGGTGGTTCTCTGGATTTTGGAATGAATGGTCATTTGTTATGGGACATATGTTCATGTTCTGATGACTTCATGGCTACTAAAGCATTTAAACTATACCTAAGTGAATGATTAAGCCCACCTTTATGTCTATTTTCTTGCAATTAAAAGCTACTTAATTAATCTGTTTTTTTCCCCCTCCACAGGAGCATTATGTTATTGAGATGTTCTGGGAAGTTCTGAAAGGTTTTTCATTGGAAAACCAAAAGAAATTTCTGAAGTGAGCTTCTTCTTCTTCTTTTTTTTTGTATTTTGCCACCTCAATTCTCAATTCTCAATTCTCAGTCAGCTTGAGAACATACTACCAAAATGATAGAAAACAACTTTTATAGGTTTGTGACCGGTTGCTCTCGAGGACCTTTGCTTGGATTCAAGCATCTGGAACCCTTGTTTTGTATACAGAGGTAAGAGCTGTACTAAATGTAATTAGGAGAAGCAGATTTTGAAGTTTGTGTGAACCTCTTTGTTGATGCGTGTCAAGATTTTTACTATTTATTTTGTTTGTTTTCATTTTTTTAATATAAATTGATTTCTACAATTATTTAACTTTTTCTTCAGGGCCGGGGGTACTGCTTCTGAGGAAGCTCTTGACCGGTTGCCGACATCAGCTACTTGCATGAATCTTCTAAAGCTTCCACCTTATAGAAGGTTGTCCCTGTAATAGGATCCGCTAATCTGATGTTTACTTTATTCTATTCATTTTTGTTGTCTTGGTGTATAAAGGTTTTGTCAGGTACTCAGCTCATTGTTTACTCACTTAATCAACCTTCTCATGTTTGTGACACAGCAAAGAGCAGCTAGCAACGAAATTGCTATATTCTATAAATGCGGATGCTGGTTTCGATTTGAGCTGATGAGTTGTGCTTTGATAAAACCAAGGGAAGAAAACATAATCCACGTGATGTTGCTCCTGCAAACATCCATTAATACACTGGAGTACCAAGGGCCAGCACAGCTTTGCTGGAGACAGGTGATTGTAGGAGAAAAAACTGAAGACAAGAAATAAGAATAGAATAGCCTTTAGATTCATTTAATGGAAAATCCCCTAATGGGGTTCATGTGTACATATGTGGATGCCCCTGCAGTATATATCGAGTTTGGCTAAACTCACTCATGCTGGAGCTTCCACAGGCGGGTGCTGTCCAGGGATACGATTTGTAGACTGTAAGTTGAAAGAATTGCTTCTCATTATGTAAAAAGAGAAGACTCTTTCTCGTCCCTGCAAAAGCTTTCGTGTCTAGATGACCAGGGACGTAGTCGATTATGTATTGTACTCTTATGTAAGTTGAACACACTTTTACTTCTTTCCATCGATTGTATTGTACTTGTGTAATTATCTGTAGATGATCAGGGACGTAGTCATTGTGTATGGCTAGAATATCATAATTCAGATAGAAGCTTTGATTTCTCAAAGAGGAAATCTGATTTTAAATATATTAGTTCTGCTTATGCGATGCTTTACAGATTCGCTGTACAAATTAATCTCCGAGCTCATTGTTTGTTGGGCTTTCATTCCTTCCCTTTCACTGAACTGGCCAAGTCTGAGTGCTAAGTCATAACAGGAGGGAGATGGTCAAGACGCAAAACCCCACACCCTTGATCGCATTGCACAAATTGGTTAGGCGCGTATCCAATTTGAAGGGGGACAGATTGGATTACCTGCCAAGATCAGTATCCCTTCGACGCTTAAACAAAATTAAGAGAGAAAAAAAAAATCAAGAAGATGAAGATGGTTCTGAGGAGGACGTGCTTAATATATACGCTCTTTATTCAACTCTGGTGAGATTAGACTTGGCTTCTTGCGTACGAGTTCGTTACGCCAATCCATTTAATTGATGGTTGGCTGCAGTTATTTATGGAGGCAAGCTATGTGTTTAGTTGAATTGGCTTTCTATTATTTCTGGATGTGCATACAAAACAAAAACTTGGACCGTCATTATTTATTGCCTCATTGGCTTTATGTTATTTCAGTTAATTGTCATGGATTATCAATGTTGGATTTATTTTTATCTATATTTTGTAATTATTATCATATCCTCATTCTTTGGGTTCCATTTCTGTGCTGGAAAATCGTGTAGAAACACCGAGCAAAGAAGGTAACCGTTGTGTCAAAATGGCAGAATTTATAGAACACAACTTACAAGGTGTTGATTCGGCTATATTAGCTGTTCTTGTAGCTCTTGCAAACGGAATAGGTTGGGAGGATCTTTCTCGGATGGTGAAGGATGAGAAGACGGCAGGAAACCCTATTGCTGGCTTAATTGACAAGCTCCATTTTGAAAAGAACTGCATGGCATTGCTAATAGCAATAATATCGATGAAATGGATGATGATGTAAAGACACTTCCAGTGTATAAGGTGTTACTTCTGTACAAATTATGACTAATGTAATTTAAGCACACCTGCTAAGAGTGAATCATGAAACTCCGTCTTTCACAGTGTCGACCTTTTGTTGCTAATCTCAGTTCATGTACGTGATTATTCAGTTTAGACGTTGGATTTGAGCTATGTTATCTGTTGATTTAGTCTATTTCCACTTTTAGATAGAAGTTGTCTTAGCACTTTGAGCACATGCCAATACTCAGAGGTGGTATGAACTGAAGAAAAAGCAGGAGTGCAAGCAGGAAAAAACTTTACCGCACATAAAAAAGCTTTTAAAGCGGCTGAGAAAAAGATCCATCTCCAGCTTTCTCAGGTAGATTTAAATTGTAAATGCAGTAATACGGGATTCTGGCCTACTTTGCTAACTATTAAATAGCATATAGGTCTTGTGCTTACAAGAAGCTCTGCATTTTATGTATTTAAAAACTTCAAAATTTATTAGCATTAGCACTAAGTGTGATGTGCAGCTTAAATATTCTGAGGGATATCATGTCTCTGGGTAAAACTTGATAGGTTTACATTGTTTTATACAAGCATTAATTGGGTGTATATTGATCGCCTAGCGTACTAAAAGACCATATATTTCTGAAAACTGCGTGCATGCTTGTATGTGCATGAGGTTTGCTTTATTTATCATTGATCACCTATGAACGTGCTACTTGTATTTTAATTGTTATCATAAGCTGGGATATTCTGTCTTCTGAATTTTGTTGTTTACATGCCTATGCTGGTGGTGAATGCAGGAAAAATCTGTTGCCACTATATCACACATGCATAAGGTTCACTGGCTTGAGAAATTTAACTGGTTCATCAGCACTTGGAACTATTTGGTTATTAGCAGGCCTGATGCTCAGCAAAATGAGATGACAGTCAAGCGTTATATGTCAAAAGGAGATTTGGAAGTCTTTTACTGTAATCTTCAGATTGTCAACTCAAGAAATATTATTTAGTGCTTCACTTGGAAGTTGAGTTGATCCTTAGCAACATTCAGATAGTAAGATCTCTTTTTGACACGAAATCTGCGAGTAAATGCTGTAGTGATATTCATTGAAACTGTGGAACAGGTATGTCCATGCAGATCTGGAGCTTCTAGTACTGTGATAAAAAACCACAGGCCTGAACAACCTGTACCTCCTCTCACATTAAATCAAGGAGAATACCTTACAGATGAAGGAAAAGTATGGCAATCAGGACGAGGAAGAGAGGAGCATTCGGATGGCTTTACTGGCTGGGAGCACTATGACTTAATCTACTTATATTTTTTAGCTCCCAGTTCAAATATTTTTCAACCATGGCACGCAAAACTGTGTGTTTGGACACCAGATTTTGCTGTTATAAACATTTTGCTACATCTTTGAAAAGATCAAGAAATAATATAACAGTTGAGCTTTTCTGGGGCCTACTTATATTTTTTAGCTCCCTGTTCAAATAGTGTGTGTTTGGACACCAGATTTTGCTGTTATAAACATTTTGCTACATCTTTGAAAAGATCAAGAAATAATATAACAGTTGAGCTTTTCTGGGGCTGAAGCATGGCCAATTTAGTACCATCCTTTTCTTTCGTAGAAGAGATAATAACTTCTGATCCCATCTCTCCATAACCATGGACTTGTCAAAGAGACTGAAATTCAACATAGTGAAATTTCTTCAAATTAAATATGCTATATACACACAGCATTTTAACTAAATTAGCATGGTCGTTTTAAATGTAGTAGGATGTAATTGTGATCTATCTATAGAATTACATTTCTCCATAAAGCAGGAGATTTCAAACTGTCCAGCGAGTGTATTTTCTTCTAGAAATGGCAATATCGCATGTGATCACGGTATCATTTCTTTATCAGCTAGCACTTTGAAACTGTCATGCATATGATTTTTCAGTCTGCTGGAAATACAAGCAAGAATGGAGAGATTCAAAATGGAAATGAAGCTACTGACAAAGGGAAGATACCTGTTGCCAGTATGTTCCCTAAACTTCCAGTGGTAATTTGGCAATGCCAGATTTTTTTTTAATGCTACATCAATGATCAAAGTACTCGATCATTTGTGCTTCCACAAATGCTCTCTTGATTATGCTTATGAAGAATCCCATTTTAGGGAGAACATATTAAATTGTGATTTTTTGTGCTGTTTCAATCTGGCAGGTCCTGAAGATGCTCCGAAAGTATGTTATAAATGTAAAAAGTGAGGTCACCTATCTCGAGATTGACCAGAACATTCTGATGACAGTTCAAATAGACGTGCAAATGGTGCTATAAATAAACCTGGTGTGGGCTTGGTTGATTCCACCTCTGAGACGGACAAGGTGGCCATGGAGGAGGATATTCATGAGATTGGTGAGGAAGAGAAAGAGAAGTTAAATGACTTGGACTGGGAATCCATTGCCTACCGATATTCTCTTATATGCCGTGCCTGTCTGTGAGTGCAGTCATACAAATACCACGTGAAGGTTATTCCTGGAACTGTAAAAGAAGGAAAAGGCATCTCTTTTTCTCATATTTACCCGTCATTGGGGAGCTATTGTAGCTGCTATATTTGTCTGGTTAGGGGGGTTAGGGGTGAACCTTGCTTCTAGGTTTTCTTTTCCCCTTGCAATTTGGATTTTATGCGTGTTCTGCTTTTAATTCGTAGAGATTTGACTAATCTATGGATTCGATGTTTTTCTAGCTGCAAAAACTGCCACAAACTTATTTAGCCACATGCCTGAAGCAACCGGTACAGAGAAAGAATTGATGAAAGAATGTATAGATCCTGAGCTAGTAGCTGCAATTGTTGGCAATGCAAAGATCACTGCTGCAGGACTTGCACAATTGCTGCAGGACTTGCACAATTGAAGCAGAAGAAAGGTAAAGAAGAACAACAAAGGTGAAAGTTAGCAAGCAAGCCTCAGGTTGGGAGTTTGTAAAAGCCTCATGCCCACGACGATATCCTTTTTAGATATGTGTTTTGGGGGGGGGGGTGGTGGCATTCAGTAAAGCCGTTACAGGAAGGAAATTTCCATTTTGGACAAGGTGATTTTTTCTCGTTAATGCATCATACGAGCGCCAAATTTTACTTGGAAATAGGTTTTTAACTTAAAATATTGTGACTTTTAATATCTTCAAAATTAGAATGTTCACCTGCTGGAAATGGCAAGGCAGATGATATCACTAAGGAGTTTCGTTCTCATTATTTGGCTCGAGTGAAAATGACAATTGTTTAAACCTATCTGAAGATGTTTTTAGGGGTTTTAACTTTTACCTAATTGGGCTCTATTAAATTTAAGACTCAAAATCCTATTGCTGCCCGCACTGTCGAGCACATATGATACTTGTACATTAAAACAACATCGAATTGAACAGAAGGCGGCCTCGTAACTCATTTGTAGAAGGGTTGCCGTTTGAACAAATATTTTACACACAAAGAAAGGCAAAAAATTAGAAAAGCAGAAAGCTTAAAACTCAATCGGATTCTTCCTCTGGTGTACCATGGCCATCAGACTCATCAGCAGGGGGGACATCACTCAAGTCTAAACCTTCTGCAGGCAAGTCTGAAATATTCGGACCCGAGATCCCATCGGAGCTGAGATTTAGTCCACTCTGTACAGACAGATACAAGTAGGTTAATCCAGCTAATTCAAATATGCCTAGATATCCACGTAAACATTTTCAAATAATGGAAATTAAATACACATTCAGGTAACTTAAGATGCCAATGAAGAAAAAAGAAACTAGTAAATCAGAACGTTTTTTTCTTTTAGGCATTAAACGTCTCCTTAGATAAGTACCATCCAGCACCAGCAGACCAGGTAAGTGAAAAGGAACAAGCATCTTGTCTAATGCATATCATCACAACTGACCTTATTCTATTATTGAAAAAATGTAAATTATTCTATAAGTTTAATTAATTTAAATGAGGTTCATAATGATCATCATTCAAAACACAAGCTATTGCTCAAATTCATTCACGTTTTAAAAAATTTAAGTTTGCTCCAATCTAATTTTACATGACAGGGAGAAATGAAAACAACGTTCTGTTCGCCTTCATGAAATCCTTTAGTTTCAGAGAAAATGACTGAAGTACCTCAGGCTGGAATCTCAGCATGTCAGCACGAGCCATAGCCTCTGCCTGGGCAATTCTCTGCCTGAATGTCCGGGCCATCTCCTCAGCCTATTAATACAATACAAAGATATGAATACAACGCATGTCAGAGAAAGGATGAAATAATTTCTAGCATCTTCTATACCTCTCCTGTTGAAGGACAAAAAAGTGATCATACCACAGCATAAAACATCTAGCTTTATATTATGTGATCCAAAACATTTGACAATAAGGAAGGTTAATGACAATATCCAAGAATTACCTTTTCAAAGACAAGTTTTGGATTGCGAATCATATCACCAGGAGTAGGTTCCAATTTTTTGGTAGAAAGACTTACTCGGCCTCTCTCACGGTCATGGCTTAGAATCATCACCTGCATAACATAATATGGTTTAGATATATGAAAAAGGACAGAGAATACCTTCTTTGTAATATGGCAGCAAGTAGCCAACCTTCAGAGTATCACCAGGTTGAAGAACTGTTGAAATATCAGAGACACGGTCATGACTAATCTGACTGACATGAAGAAGGCCATTGATTCCACCAATATCAATGAAGGCACCATATGGTTTGAGGCTCTGAACGGTTCCAGTGACCACCGATCCAATACCTAGCTGTGCTTGACTGTCAGCCATGGCCTTGCGATTACTGAGAACAAGTCTAGATTGCTCCTCATCAACGTCAACAAATTTCAGGGGAAGCTCTTTATCAAGAAGTTCTTCTGCAGATGATTTCTGGTACAAAAACAGGGAAAGATGAGAATTTGGAATTGACTGAAAGCAAAGTCAGACAATATGGCAAGCCTGGTTCAAGAACTAAACTGATGATATCTGTGAGAAAGGGACGAATCCTCGAAGGCCTTCAACAACTGCAACTACTCCACCTCTGTTTCCACCAACAACCTATATACACATTCCATTATTAAAAGTTTTGAAAATAAAATAATTTATTTGTGATTTAAACACCACACGTGCTATTAAGAAAGGCCTAAAAGCAGGTGATTAGGAAACAAAAATTGATAAGAAAAGATTCCACAGTTAACCATGCAATCACACTGCAAATAAGTAACAAAAAATTGATTAACCTGCAAGCACTAAAATGACAACTAAATTTTTGCACCTGACCACCACCCAATTAAAAGTACTGGACCAGACACATAATAATAACATTCCGTATGAAAATGGAGGAAATGCAGTATTAGTACAGGTATAGATATAATTAATGTCAGGAGCAGTATTTGTACAAGTATAGATATAATTAATGTCAGCAGCATAAATACCCACCTTACCCTTCACAATGGCATCCTCAGCTTGAAGCTGCCTACACCGTTCCCAGGCAAGTTCATACTGGATTGACCTCAAGCTCAAGATTAAGCTATCATCAACTTCATTTTCACCAATGATAACAAACTCCTCTCTCATCCCAGGAACTATACCAGCTTCTTCCACGCGTTTTATTTTGTGAATGCTTGCCTCTTGCACTGGCAAATATGCAGAAGATTTTGCAGTAATGTCAACAAATGCCCCATTGTTATCAGTCATAAAAACTGTCCCCTTGACCTGATTGTAAAAAACACATGCACAATGGAAATCAAAACACTATCCGTCAGACATCAAATAATTGCCTAGATTTCACTTCATTTTTCATTTGTGTCTTATGGGAGTTCCCATATGATTGTTTTTAATTACCTTCAAAATTCGTATAGACAAAGCATATTGCCCATACTATTAGGAAGAAAAAGAACACACATATAGAAAACAACAATAAAAACAAAGAAAGATTAACCATCAAACACTTAATTGATTAAAAAAAATCGTTCACTCGTTTCCAACGTAATTAAGAACTAACTTGTAACCATTTTCATTTTCCCCTGAATTTGAAAGAAGAAAGCTTCAATTTTTCTTGGTGCCATAATTCCATAATCTCACATAATTCACATAAATTTCCTCATTCATGCATAAACCCACCAAGCAAAAACATCCCATTTTCAGCCATCCATGTCAGAACCAACAAAAAGGAAAAATTCACAAAATAAATAGAAGGAAGTGAGGTTATGCTACTGACTCTTGTGCCGATCTCAGAATTGAAGTCATAAGCATCAAGCGCAGCATGAAAATCTTCAAGTGTAAAAGAAACTCCTTCCAGAGGAGCAGTACGACACCGTTCATAAGCTTCTTCAAAGAGTTCTTTAAGTTTGTGCCTCTCTTTGGTCTGTACATTTGATATTGCCACTGCTTTTGCTGTTACAACAGAGTTAGCAGCCCTCTTTGGCTTTGAGAATGTTGCTGCTCTTTCTGTTGGTCTTGAAGATGATAATGGTGGGCATATTAGGCCTGCAAATTGCTGAGCCAACGATGCCATCTGTCTGTTTTCTTTCGAGTGTAGGTCTTCAAGTTTTTAAGCTAGATAAGGCAAGGTAGCATTAGAGTCGAGAGGGGGAGAGAGGAGAGACCATGTGCATTTTTGAGAGTTAAAGCCTTAAAGGTGCGACCCATTTGTTTCAATGCCAATAGATAATTCACCTCTGATCAGTGAAAATGGAAGGGTCCAAAAATAAGGAGGTGTTGTTCATTTTGGGCCTCCTTGGATCGTCGAGCCTTCCTTGAATTAGAGTTTGACCTTTCAACTTTCTTCTTGAACCTGACCATCGTGCCCATCTGGTCCCAGCTTGTGGATCCCATCTGGAAAAAATACTTGATTTTTATTATTATCTTTTATTAAGTACAATATTTTCATTAAATATTATGAAGGACAAAATCCCGATCGGTCTCAAATCCCATTGGAAACAAAAATTAAATCCAAACCTAGTTATTCAAGACCTGATCCAGTTTAAAATGGGCAAGTAGAAATTCATTGTCATCCATGAACAAGAGGCGGGCCAGACACCAAATTAGCTTGGGTTATTTGGGCATATTTCAACCATTTGGGCCTTCAACAGGCCCACTCAAAAGCTTAAAGTCTGAACTTCCATTTGAGATGTTATGTGGCACCCTCTGTACCGTGCGCGTTCGCTCCATTTTAATTTATATATAATTAATAATTTTTTAGTATTTTAAAATTATTTTAACGTGCTAATAACAACAAAATATTTTTAAAAAATAAAAAATAAATATCACTTTCTAATTTTTTTATTTTTTTTTAAAACTGTTTGCTAGTTTACGTTTTTTTTTCTTCATGGCATAAGAAAATTATTTGATTAGTTAAATAATTTTGATTTTTTGCATTAGATTTTTTATATAATTATATTTTAAATCTTGATTTTATAATAAAAATTTATGTTCCATGTAAAAACTCATTTCATAACAATTTTAATTAAATATATTTTTTAAAAAATTATTTTTTAAACCAGCAGCTACAAAAACTATAATGCTTCATTGATAAGGAAACGTCCTGAATCTCCAAAGAATAAAATGTTGGTTCTTGATATTTCTTTTAACGAGGTCCCGCTTATACTTTTTTCAAAGCTTATATATGTGGTCCATCTGCTCGAAAAGAATTTCAGAATATGATGAACTGTCATCCAAATCTACCATAACACGTAAGAAACAGAAGGACACGTGTTTGTGATGTATTAATCCACGTGTCAACAATTAAGACATTAAGATCTTTGCTTGATTAGAGGGAGTAACTGGATAAGAAAAAAAAAGAGTAGAGGGATCAAATAATACGATGAGTCCCTCACTCGCATACGGTTTTGAATGGTGCGCGCACTTTGTAGTTTGTACTGCTTCCCTGAGACTAAATGGAAAGTTTTTGGAGCAATGAAAGAACCGAGCACATATCTCCACTTGTACAAGGATAAAGAGTGATCCATGCCTCTGTAACCTTTTCTTCCCCGTATCTTAAACCAAAAGACAGATACTCCAAAATCACTCGCCAGATTCCAAAGTGTTTTTGTGTGATGAGAATATGCACACTTGTTTCATCGATACAAGTAGCATATCCGTGTTCGATCATCTTTGGTATCGTCTCGAGCATAAAAAATGAGAGTGGCATTCCTACAAGCGACCTCAACTTTCCAATTTTCTTTCATGCACCAGTTCTTTTTTGAACAGCCTGAATGAATCTATTCATGATGTAGACACGTATTTCAAACGCTAAACGGCAATGATTCTGTTGTATTTTCAGTTCATAATTATCTGTTATTATATCACGACCACTGCAGCCATGATCATCCCTGTCGATAAATCATTTTCTGTCAGGAGAAACGTATAACTGGCGGATGTTTTCCTCTCTTTAGCAGTTATAGCGAGTCATTTGGGCATTATAATGCACAGTGATTGCTCCTAATTTTCATATGCTAATTGCACATGTTTTTGCTGTAAAGGTTTCGAACAGTACTATAACAAATTATCTTATTATCAATTAATGGATTATGAAAAGAACTTCGACTTCTTTAATGCCAACGGGTTTTTTTTCTCAGGTATAAGAAGAAGAAAAAAAAGGACGACAAGATAACTAGAAGCCATTGCATTAGTGTAGAATCCACCAATAGCTCCTCCATTGATCTTCTGATTGGATGACTCACAATTTTTGTTGTCAAATAATATTATTCTTTGAGTTATTACCATCAAGAATATTATTTTTTTTCGGGATTATAGCCTTCACGTTCAATAGGTAGTGATTTTTTTTGGATTGTATTAATTATTGGAAATGAACTAGCTACTTTCCAATAGATACTTACACACTCTTCCCTAATTATATTCTTGATACTCTCTGAATTATTACCTAAAGTGTATCGTTTCTAATTAGATGCAATTTTATGATAAATCATATATAGCCTTCACGTTTAATACGTAGTATTCTTGTGGTTCTAACAAATTGAAAATCAGAAAAAGGAAAAACAAAATAAAGTAAGTTGCTATCACTCCGAAAAAGATTCCCTGAGAAGAAAAAGATGCAGGATTATCTCCGTTAATTGCCGGGTTTAAGAAAAAGATTAAATGCAATAGCCATGTCTTGAAGATGGTTATAAAGTCTAAAGTTTTCCTTCTTCATGTTTTCGTTTAGAGCAGATTTTAATAGGGAATATATAAAGAAAAGTTGAAAAATATGGAAATACGAGTTAATTAAAGGAGAAAGAGATTCTTGGTGGTCATTGAGGAAGCCTAAATAAGGAAACATAATCAAAGCAAATAAATTATTAATAATAGGAAATTAACGTCTTATGTTATAATTAACAACTGAAAGGTAAATAAACAGCCAAGAAGTTTACATAAGTGGATCGATCCTCACAAGTTTTTTAATATATGGATTAATTTTCTATGTTACCAAGAAAATAAAGAAACAAAACCCAATCACTCACATGCTTCCTTGACGTTGTCTTTAATTTCCACCTTGCGTGATTTTCCATGCCTCATGGTCAAACGATTTAGGCTGAACTAGGTAGAATAGAGTGTGTTGATTGCGTTGTTTTGTCAATTAAAATGAGATTAGAGATTATCGTGAGTAATTAATATGCACTAAGTTGGAAATTAACATGTGTGTGGTGGCTTTACATGTAGGGAAATATAAGGAAATTAATTGTTTCCAAGCGAAACAAAAATGGAAAACACACCCACAGCATATAAATTTCTAAGAGTATGTCTTACGGTTACGGTTAAAAACGTATGCTCACTTCTTTGATTTCTTGGTTCAAACCTTGAGATCAGCATTTAAAAAAAAACTTAATCCTAGTTGACGCCGAAGCTAATATAAAAATATCCTTAACGTCGAAACAAAAGTTGGTGTCCTATATTATCTTATAGTATACTTTAATTAGATATCCGGATATGTTATATATATATATATAAAATATCCTTGACGTCGAAACAAAAGTTGGTGTCCTGTATTATCTTATAATATACTTTAATTAGATATCCGGATAGTTGAGGTTATCAAGATTAGCGGAAAAAAATCAGAAATTAAAAAAGTAAGCAAGAAAAAATTGAAGATACACACACACTTAAAGAGCAAAGAGATTGCAAATTATACCAAAGACAGAGCAAATATGGTAGTTAAGTTCCTCAATGAAGAATAATTATAAACATATATATAAAAGCAGTGATTTGATCTTACCCGTTTGATCTCAAGTAAGTCAATGGCTAAAAAATATGTACGTGTAACACAAGTCTATAAAGAATTGTGTACATTGTATATTCCGAATAAATAGCATTAATTTCCTAAAGCTAGCTACATAATTGATCTCCCTTGGGTACGTGTGTCTTTGGTAATCATGTTTTTTCTGTTTTAGGGATTTTTGAGAAGGATTATATAATATTTGTACGATTAGGTTCCATATATATATATGTGTGTGTCTCAAGGAGGGAGCGGAGAAATGTTTTTAATTTTCCCATTGAGTTTATGACGCACTTACAAAATCCTAATTAATAAAATAAACATATTAATTAAGACTTAACATATGATGAAAAATAAATAAATTTCTTTGAAATATTCTTTACTAACATGAGCTTTTGAAGAATAAAAATCGAGATTTATCGAATTCTACCTTTATTTTCTTGAATTTTTACTGGAAAATTTTATTATTTTCAAGAGTAATTAGTCCAAGAGCTACACGTCTCATTAGGAGTATTATTGAAATTCTAGTTGAAGTTCAAGGGTATGAAAGAATGCACATTCAATCAAGGGGAGAGAATGATCAAAACAATTGTAATTAGTAAAAAAAAATTGATCTCCCTTTTAAGCGAATTTGCAGTCTTTTAGCTATAAATAAAAAGGAAAAAGGAAAAACGTTGCTTTAAGGTGTCAAATGCTCAAATTGACAAGTGTAACCTCCAAACGAAAGCAACAGAATACGAATGCTTGCCACGCTCTGGAATCTAAATTAACATTTATGAAAATAGATTCAAAAAATATCATAACCTAAATTAGTTCATTGCCATTTTCAACACACTCGACCATTCGATGCCTATATATAAAGAGTAACACCCCTTGAACTAAAGCTCATACCCAACTTCGATAAGTGTTTCTTCGTTTTCTTTGTTCTTGATCTCCTTATCTATAAAATGTCACCAAATGCCATTATCGAGCCCACGTTTGACTCCCATAAGAGGGCATATGTTACTTTCTTGGCTGGGAACGGTGATTATGTGAAAGGTGTTGTGGGTTTAGCCAAGGGTCTAAGGAAAGCGAAATCTTCATACCCTCTTATGGTGGCTATTTTACCTGATGTGCCTGAGGAGCACCGCAAAATTCTAGAATCTCAGGGCTGTATCGTCCGTGAGATTGAGCCAGTGTATCCACCAGAAAACCAGACTCAATTTGCCATGGCTTATTATGTGATTAACTACTCTAAACTTCGTATCTGGGAGGTAATTAGTTATCAACCGTAATCATCTTTCTTTCTTTCTCTTTTGCGCCATGGATCTACATATTTGATGTGATATAATGGCCTTTAATTTACTATCTAATATGTGTTCCCCCTGTTATTTGTAGTTTGTGGACTATGAGAAGATGATATACCTGGATGGTGATATTCAAGTCTTTGACAACATTGATCATCTTTTTGATGAGCCGAATGGATATTTCTATGCTGTGATGGACTGTTTTTGTGAGAAGACATGGAGTAGCACCCCCCAGTATCAGATTGGATACTGCCAGCAATGCCCTGAAAAAGTTCGGTGGCCTAAGGAGATGGGCTCACCTCCTCCTCTATACTTTAATGCTGGCATGTTTGTCTTTGAGCCTAAGCTTTTAACTTACTTTGATCTCTTGGAGACCCTCAAAGTCACCCCTCCTACTTCATTCGCTGAGCAGGTAATCTAGAGTGGTTGAGAATATAGAGTTTTGTTATTGTCTTGGCACGTATAAATACAAATTTTCGGCTATGCTAATAAGTTGTTTTGTCAGGATTTTTCGCACCGTCCAAAAAGAACTGGCAGACTTTGCGTTCTTTCATTAATCTATCACTTTGTTTTTGGTTTTGATTTGCAGGATTTTCTGAACATGTTCTTCAGGGATGTGTACAAGCCTATCCCTCCTGTGTACAACCTTGTCTCGGCGATGCTGTGGCGCCATCCTGAGAATCTCGAGCTTGACAAAGTGAAGGTTGTCCATTATTGTGCTGCGGTAAGAGAGTTAATTTGTCACTAAAAGTGTTGTTTTTTAAACACATGAATCTATACATTATATCTTAATTGATTTTCATTTTTGTTCAAATCGTTAGGGAGCAAAGCCATGGAGGTATACTGGCAAGGAAGAAAACATGGATAGAGAGGACATCCAGGTTTTGGTGAAGAAGTGGTGGGAAATATACGAGGATGAGTCATTGGATTACAAGAATATTACTGTGCCTGTTGATCAAGAAAAACTTGGACCCCTGATAGCGGCATTGACTGACGATGGAGTGATTAACCATAGAAATCTACCATCGGCAGCATAATCTCGTATACCTCTAGTGTGCTTGGGGCATATTTTTTAGCCTTACATAAATATTATATTTTAGGGCATTTATTTACTAGCCCTAGATGCTTTTTCAGTCTTGACCGTGATCACTGATCAAGTAGAGAATATATGCATGTATGTTACTTAAGCACGTTATTAGCATGTCCTGAGGTGTAAAGCAGCAACCTTTGACATCTACAAAGTTGGAAAACTAAGAATAAAGAGAATATATTATGGCTATATATTATTAACTATCTTGCGTTTTTTCCCCTTAATTTTAGCTTTCTTTATTCTTAACCTTTTTTTGGCGAAGCTCTTCGGCCGTGATCTTTAGTGCTGCTATTTTTCAGTAATATATTTTACTCCGTCATAAATGGGATTTCCCCCTACAGCTTCCCAGCTTAATTTATGCACACTACAAATTTGTTCCTTTGTGCGAATATCCAGCTCCAGGATTCTCTTTTGGTTTTTCTAATTGTAAGCCTGTGGGAAATTCATTAAAATTCCATGGGAGCAAAGGGCTTAAATTCGTTTTTACTAAAGAGACTCTCATTCTCCCTCTTCCAAGAATTCTCTTGTTTATAGTCTTGTCTCTGTAAAAAGAAACAAAAAAATGAAATAGCTATCAAGAAAATATATGTAGGCCTAGTTAATGAACGATCTTAATTAAAGCCCGAACTTGGGATGATGGACCCAATGGTAGGTCCTCAGGGATAACTAGGGATTGGTGAATTTTCATGTATTGAAGCCCGAACCCTAAGAAATGCTACACTTGTTTATATATATATTTTTAATTAAAAAACACTTTTATAAAAATATTGTTTAAAACACACACCAACTAAATCGTGTTAGATGATGGCTGAGCTCAATAATGTGTTGAACATGCCCACTTTTTTCTTAACTGATGCAAGGCCGGGCTTTGCCGAAGTTTTTGATCAGGGCCATGCTGCTCGAAGTTGAGGCTAACTTTGATGTGAAACTTAACTTTTTAAATATGTGCGTGTGCATTATCATCTTACTTGGTTATTTTTAATCACATTGAACAACAAAATAAAACTTCTTTCAGTAAAGAGAACAAAACGACGAAGAAAATAAACTTAATAATATATTTGTATAATTGTTTGAAATATATTGGCAGCATCAACTCCTCCCTAATAAAAGGAAACACTTTGAGAAAAAATGTAAAAAAGAAAAAAAGTGCCAATGGCTACTGAAAAAGGCCGGAAAAATCAAATAAGAAATCAAAACTTGAAAAGTGAAGGTTGGAATTTTGTAATTTAATGAAGATTTATATAAACCCAGCTTAAGAAAGCAAACTGAGCAGTGAAAAGGACAGTACGCTGGGCCATCCGGAGCTTGAAAGTACTGGCCTGGCTCAGAGGTCAGAACTAATTATAATCGGCTCGGGTCAACATTCTTGAAGCTCATGCCCGAGCCCATCAAAAAACTCTCAGGCTCGTATTGGTCCATCAGAGGTACTGATGAAGCCTCCTTAATGTACTGGAACAGCTTGCTTCAATGGGCCGTGGTCTGTATTTCAAAAGTCGAATATGTCCATTGTTTAGCCATAAGATTGATGAGAAACCTGAGCGTTTGGATATCAATATCTAGAATTCATTTATTCTAGATAGAAATAAGAATTGGAAAGAAAAGGAGGTGAGATGGTTTTTATTAACATGGAATTTACCTAATTGGAAAGAAAACTTGAATCACGAGAACTGAGAGCACAAGTGTTTTTGAAGATTTTTTATTATTTTTAATAATTTTGGATTGTTTTAATATGCTATATTAAAAATAAATTTTAAAAATAAAAAAAAATTATTTTAATATATTTTCAGATAAGAAATAATTACTATCACTATTTCAAACACTAAATAAAAATTTAAAAAAAAAAACCAGCTAAAGGATTAAACAGCTGGCACGAGTGACCCAACTATAGCGTTGCAAATACTTGAAGAGGCTTACACTCCTGATTTTGGTGGGTAGTTTAGTTCTCAGAAAAAGACAAACAAATGGTTGTTGGTTCCTTCAATAAGAAAAAAATAAAAAATAATTACTATCACTGTTTGAAACACTAAATAATAATAATAATAAAAAAAAAAAAAAACAGCTAACGGATTAAACAGCTGGCACGAGTGACCCTACTATAGCGTGGCAAATACTTGAAGAGGCTTTACACTCCTGATTTTGGTGGGTAGTTTAGTTCTCAGAAAAAAACAAACAAATGGTTGTTGGTTCCTTCAATAAGAAAAAAAAAATTAATAAAAAATAAAAATGGTCACGTGGTAGTAATCATCAAATCTTTGACGTTGGAGATGGAGAGAGAAAGTGGAAGATAGAGTGGGTACGGTCAATTATTGACAGAGTGTCATAACTTTATTCCAAATCATATCTTTTGGATTGGCCATAAATGATATGTCTGTTCCTGGACATAGCCTGCTTTCCATTTCCTTTTTACCTCCGTGGGACCCCTTAATCCATCAAATCTTATCCCGTTCACTAACTTTTAGACAATGAAATTAGTGAAGAATTGTACTCAACTGGAAAGCAAACTATTGCTTTGGCCACTGGTAATTTTTATTTTTTTTTTGACAAATTGTGAAATTAGCATACAAAAACAAAATAATTGACTAATTAACATATCAGTAATATATTTTTTTTTTTTATGAAATAGCATGTTTTTATTTTGTTGTGCTTCTAAAATATAAGAAGTAAAAACTTTAATTATCTAACTCATCTGATCAATCAATTCGTAATAATTAATAAAATTAGTCGATTAATTCTAAAAATAAAATGAAAAATCACTAACATGGCCAAAACCAGGGACGTCTCAGTGAAATTTTTAATATCTAAAGATTTGACTGTTTGCAGATCTATTATAGAAAAAACGATCTTCAAAAACTCATATAAAATTCAAGTGCGATCTAACGGTTGGATAAAAACTTATGATCATTTTTAGTTGTTATTCTAGTCTGCTAAGACCAAACCTCCTCTTGAGCCTAGACCTATAGCGTTGATCCATAAATGCATCTGCTAGGCCATCAATGTAACCTGTTTAGGGGCAGATTCTCATTTAGTTATGGTAGACAAACACTTAACTATTTAAAGTCACTCGTTATCGCAAGTTTGACTATATCGCTGACATTGAAAAACAAAAGACAACTACGGTGTGAACAATAATTTTTTAAGATTATAATTAAAGTCTGTTTTTAAGTCACAAGTTGGATAAAGATGTATATTTTGATTAATAAAATATATTTTGCAAAAAAGGTTCATTAAACTATGATTTTTATGAAACAGTCGATCAATTAAACCAAATTATTGGAGTTTTAATTTGTCGCGTTTCAAAATCTTGATATTTTTTAAATGTTGTTGTTTTAAACTGTAAAAACTATCTCGTCGCATTTAAAAATAACAATATTTAATAAATATCACGTTTCTGAAACGTGATACGATGAAATTGTGCTATTTTATCAAATATTTTTAAATTATGTTATTCTAACCAAAAAAAAATTTAATTGTGGTAATTTTAAAAAATATCCTATTTTTTTCATTCAACTACATGTCGAGATTGAGTTTCAAAATAGAGTTTCCTTACAAATTAACTGGGATTCAAACTGAATTTGACGGAGAACATAACAGAAAGAATCATGTAATCATTTGCTTCTAGGAGCAATATCGCATTTGTAGAATGTATTGTTTTCAATCGTATGTGGTATTTGTATGAACACCAAACCATCAATGATTTACAGGAAAAATATTTTCTCTAAAGATTTCATTTTAACAAAATTAATTCCATATTGGCCTCGAATCCATGCAAGATCCAAATGGTCCTGCATGTGATGATCGACTTGTCGCCACAGCAGGCGAAGAGCATCGATGATCCTTCCCCAGGTCTACCTGTCTCCCGTTAGGAATTTATTCGACAAGGCTAATCAAGAGACGGGCCAGAAAAGATTGTTGGGCATATTCAATGTATACGAACCTTCTTTTTTTTCTTTTTTTTTCTAATTGATTTCATAACAATATAAACCAATGGTTAGCTTAATAGTTGAAGATATTTGCTTATTTCAAATTTAAAATTTAAAATTATAACACATAAATATTTATTATTATTATTTTTCAAACACGCTAAATGCTCAATTAAAAGCATCTAAAACTCTTTTGGTCTCGTGTACTAGCTCAAAAATACATCAATTATATATATATAAAAACAAAACATAAATCAATCAACCTTCATGCTTTATTCCATGATGAATTACAATCACATATCCTTATGCGTAAGGAAAGAATTATATGGTATTTAGGGAGTAATTAGTATCATACTGTTAATTATTTCTTAGATCCATCTTTAAATACAAAAAAAAATTAAAAATAAAATTTATAATTCATAAAAAAAAATATATAAGAATGTCTACACCAAATATTTTTTAAGTTTTTTTAAGTTTTGTTTGTTTGCCGATAAAATTATAAAATTCATGGTGTATGATTTATGAGAAAACACATTATTTTTTATGCATAGATATATTATAAAAGGTGATTTAAGATCATTTTTTTTTTTTTGTTATGTACACTATCAAGCTCAATGATGACTAGGTATGGCATGGGTCACACTTAACGTGCCCGAAACTTGACACATTGCTAAGCCTAATCATGATTGGGCCTAGCTAATGTCATACCTAACAAGCCCGAGGTTTAACACATTACCAAGCCCAATCGTGGTTTAGTCTCGCTAGCGCAAACCCAACAAGCCAGGAGCTCGACACAATGTCAAGCCCAATTATGGATAAGTGTGGCTAGTACCAGACCTATTGTGCCTTCACTAGAGCGTGTTTGTGTTCGAGAAAATTTATAACCATAAGTTTTTCTGATCTGGTGTTTTTTTGATAAAGATACACTCATAAAATCTTGGTTTATCATTAACCCCAGTCTTTGCAATATAATAATATGCGAAGACTTTAATTAATTTTCTAGTTCGGGTAGAAAAATAAGTTTTGCTCGTATAAAAAGGAGATGTATGTCAGAAAAATTATCCATTTGAACTAAAAAAATTATTTCATGCGTAAAATACCGAGAATTTGTACTTAAAAGCATTCTAAGAGAACAAGGATACCATGTTCATCATTTATACAAATTTCTTGGTGGATGTGTGGAAGCCAAGGAGGGTGAACCTATACTTAAAAATTTCTAAATGATTATAGGTTTTTTTGAAGGGTGGGAACCTATAGCTTTCTTAGTATTGTCATCCATTGAAGATTGGTGTATATAACACTAGAAAGATTACATTCATCCCTTGAAATTCATCTTTAGAAGATTAGTGTATATAACACTGAAGAGATTACGTTTATCCCTTCCTTGGATAATTGCAAATTCTAGGACAAGTGTTGAGGAGCCTTCAGCCATCACCTGAAAAAAATAAAATATTATTTTGAATAAATCATTTATACTCTAGAAACTTACTTTTTTATCAAGGTACATCCTAAGATGATCTAAAGTGATATGTATGAAGGAGGTTTTTAGGAGAAAATATGTCTTAAAGGTAGGGCTAAGATATTTGCTTAGAAGTTAGAATACCCTGATTACTTTGCTTGGAAGATCAATCGTGGTTGTGTCTCACTAGCACCAGACCCAACGTATCAGGGGTTTGGTACACTGTCAAGTCCAAGATATTTGCTTAGAAGTTATAATACTCTGATTACTTTGGTTTGAAGATCAATCGTGGCTGGGTCTCACTAGCGCTAGACCCAACGTGTTAGGGGTTTGGTATACTGTTAAGTCCAATTATGATTGTATGTGACTAGCAGCAGACCCAATACGCTTTCATTGTGACATCTTTGTATTTAAAAAAATTTATAACCGTAAGTTTTTCTTCATCTGGTATTTTTTTGATAAGGATATACCGATAAAATATCGGTTCATCACAAGGTATGATTATTACATTGGCCACGGTGTGTTCATCAAAGAAAAAAATGACTAAAGAAAACCTTGATTTGACTATGTAATTAGAAATTGAGATTTATGAACAGATCGCCTATCATCGATCATGATGTTAACAGAATATGTTGAATCTCTATTTAATATTATTTTTTTTTAAAGGGTGTTTATATATAAGATAGATTCAGGATACTCTCGTCAAAGTGTTTTAGTTAAGAGGGTGCGCATCTTTGTGCAAGCTCTCGTTCTCGCACGCCTAACATGAACCCAGAAACCCTTGCATGTTACAACTCCGTAACAAATTAGTATCTAAATCAAAGGTTTGGCTTGGGACAAGAGGCGATCGTGATAAAGGATCATTAAATACTTTTGTTGGAAGATCTGTACTGTTCGAATAGGCTGGATTCACATATGATAAGGAGATTTGTCGGATGCACATATGGAGTAATTATCTCGTATTGAAAAAGAATAGTAGCAAAAATGTGCTTTTATAAGATGATGAATATGAGTATTGTTTTGAGTCTCTCGTGTTATTGAAGTTGCAATCTTGCTTTCATTACTTGTCCATGTTTGATTTCAAAATTAGTATTATAAACATACATTTTAATTACAATAAGACGTGGAAAATATAGATTAACACTTTAAAGTGATGATTAGTCTCCTTGTTGATATGGGCAGAGTGCATCCTCTAATTAAGGCTCGTGAATTACTCTCAATTTAATATATTGCAAGAGAGAGAAAAAAAGAACTCATTAGAGTAAATAATAGAGTATATTTAATAATTTTATTTTATTTTTAAAAATTAATATTTTATATCATTTTAATATGTTAATATCAAAAATAAATTTTAAAAAATTAAAATATATTATTTTAATAATATATTTTTAAATAAAAAAATATTTTAGAAAACAAGTAATGTTTCCTTTTGTACCACGTGCAAGAAAGCGGTCGGTGGTTGTAAAGAAGACGCGAGACATTTTCGAGGGGGAGGGGCCCAGGCTCATTAAAAAAAGGCATGGATAAAATAATAAATAGTAAGTGTCCTCCCGCGCATTTATGGGAGAAAAAACAACGAGAAGTGGTGAAAGGATGTGGCCTGTATTAAACGTGTGGGGTTGATGAAACACGCCTCTTTCACGTGTTTTTTTTGTTTTTAATGAAAATTCACAGATAAGATAATAAATGGTAACTGTACTCTCATGCATTTTTGAAGAAAAAAACAAAAAAATAGAGGATGGTCATGATCTAAATAAATCAAAACACCTTATTTTATATTACCAAAAAAATAAATAATAATAATAATAATAAACATGTCGATGCTGGTTCTTACCTGGTTCAGCCTTAACCCAGGTTTACCGAACAATCTAGATTTCTGATTTCATACATCATGTTTTTTTTATTCTGTTTTTTTTAACTCGACCCAGTTTAAATCCAAGTTAAAAGTCATTTAGGAATTTAATTTCAGTTTTTCTTTTTACTGTTATTTTTAAACACGTGTGTGATGATGCCCTTTTCATTTCTTTGCAAAGGAACAGGTTTGGGTTGGTTGGTTTAATATTTTTTGAGTATTTTTTAATGATTTCAACATGTATTTAAAAATACTTAAAAATAAAATTATTTAAAAAAATAAAAAAACACATCACTCACCACAAATTTTATTTGTTATGGTATTGTGGGAGCTGTAATGGTCGTGATTTGAAAAAAATTATTTTATAAAAAATATTTTTGGTTGAGGTTGGTTTGATATTTATATATGTTTGATTAAAACTGTGGTTGAAATTGAGATTGAACAAAAAAACAGTTTAATATGTTTGGTTGAAAATGTTTTTTAAATTGAGGCTATAAAATAATTTTAAAAAATATATGTTAATATTGATGGTTTTTAATTCAAATATTGTAGATTTAACTACTACTGTTACGTCATGAAATGAATAATAATTAATATAAAATATTTTTTATTGTTCCATTAAACTATCTACAATTCCATCACGTATGAAATACATCCGACAAAGACTATAGTTTCATTGGTTTCGTAAGCGCGTAACAATATCAGGTAAAATATCATCATGAATAAAACTAAGACTGCGATCAAACTCTACAAATATTACATCATCAAGTGATCTCCTTTTAATTTAAATAGTATCATTGAATAATGTGAAAAACTAGTTTTTTTTGAATAAAATATAATTAAAAATAAAAAATAATTTTTTTTACTGGATCGAACCTCGTTTAATATATTTATATAACTTTAAATAGGATCCGGTCTTTACTGTTTAAGTGAACATTGGAGTCACTCTCCACGTAAAAGAGAAGGAGAAGCAGATAAAAATCACTTCTCATAAACTGAGGTTCGACCTCAATTTTTGGGTGGGATCCATGTGGAAAAAGAAAATAATTTATATTAACCAAACACTTTAATTTAGTGTTTGTTTCGTGTGGGTGCCGCTGCCGCAGTGTCAAAGGGCACAAATCGCATAGTTTTATGATAAATTTACTTAAATAACCCTTCAGAAATAACTCGCACCTCAAGTCTCAAGTACCACGCTGAATGCATTTCGCTCACCTCCAATCTGCCGAGATTTTGTTGCCTGTTGATATTCTTGTCTGGGGCTTAAGCTTTATTTATTTACCCTTTTTTTTTTTTTTTGGTCACGTTTGTGCTTTCTAATTCTAGCCTCTATCAATAAGTAGATCGCAAGGCAAAAACAACCAAACAAGGCAGATTAATCGACGTTGTTATTATATAAATTGTCCATTACATCATACGATCAGGGCTCGTAATCATACATTATGCTAGTCCAAGGTTATCAAAAACCTTTTTTTAACACAACACGAAATATATAATATAAAGTTGGATCGTAAAATTACAAGAAAAATATTTTAAATAATTATATATTGACAATTTCAATTAAGTAATAAATAATAATATAACACAATTAAAATAAAAGTGAAATAAATAATACAAATGTCCAAACACTTTAAAATACATAATTCAAATAAAAATTCATACATGGTTTAAATAACTTAAAAATATGAAAAGAAAAAAATAAGATTGAACAACTATGTTTTATTGATAGAGTTTCAGAATATTTTATAAAGGACAGGTCTTGAAACACATTGCAGACAACTAGTGAGATGATACAACATTCTAAGTTATATCACCAACTTCAAAAAAAAATTAACAGAGACCAATACAGTGAACCCGTGATAATGAGAACAAAAACGTATAAAATAACATTAATTTAATCTCATGCTACCTCAGCTTCCATATTTTTTATGTTAGTAACAAGTCCTAGAAATAATGTCCAAATATCCCACCAAGCAAGACATATATTTCAAGTTTTCTCCGAGTCTTTGTCGTCTCCCTTTATAGTTAACAAATGGTTAGTCTAAAACACAGTATTTCTCTCTATATAAGTATTTATATATCTTATTTTACTTCTTTGATTCCTCACTATCTACCTTTGTCTTCCCATGATTTTGATCCTCCAATCATGCCTTCCCGGTTTAAAATACAATATAAGGCTTTCCCTTACCCAAGATCCTCTAATGTTGGTGTTAGTCTGCTAAGATTGAAAATTTGAGATTTGGGCAATGGGAAAAGGGGAGATTGGGGAGTGGGGACTATTTAGTGGAGTGTCAGAGGATTCGAACAGAGAGACACTAAATTTTTTAACTTTTACGGGTTAAAACTCGAAATCGGTCAAACTCGTAAAATCAGTCCGATTTTACCGATTTTAACCGATTTTGACCGATTTCAAGTTTTAACCCGATTTGACATGTTATATACATGTTGACTCGTAAAATCGTAAGATTTTAAGAGTCAACTCATGATTTTAACAACCTTGTGCTAGTGCCTTTTCTCTCTCTCCTTGTGGTACCATCTTCTCTCTTTTGAACTCGAAAGCGTTTTATTGCCACCGCAAATATCAGCTGTTTGGTAAATGATAAACCATTATTTACTGTTAATGGGACCTACCAAAATTTGTGGACGCGTTTGCGTTCCATTGAAAGCAGCTCCAAGCTGCTTTACCTGCGTCTGCGTTGTAACTAGTGAAGTTTTCTTCAAATTGTGTCTCAGTGAACAATGCAATTCACTTGCATTGTTCCTTTTTTTTCCAATGTGTTTATTTTTTGTAATATTTTTTTAAAAAAAACTAGTTTAGAATGAATTAAATTCATTCGTACTATCGTGTGAACAATATTTTTTCCCGAAAAACTAGTGTAGAGTGAATTAAATTCACTCGCACTGTGATATCAAATCAATTTTATTCATGATAATATTTTATTGCACGCTCAAAAAATTATGAAAACTGTAGTTCTTGTCGGATGAATTTTGTAAATAATAGAATTGTAGATGGTTTAATGGAATAATAAAAAATATTTTATATAAAGTATTATTTATTTCATGATATAATAACAATAGTTAAATTTACAATATTTAAATTAAAAACCATCAATATTAATATATATATATTTTAAAATTTTTTTTATAACCTCAATTTCAAAAGCATTCTTAACTAAATACATTAAACTATTTTTTGTTCAACCTCAATTTCAACCACACTTTTAACCAAACACCTATTTTTTCAATCCAACCTCAACTAAAAGTACTTTTTATAAAATAATTTTTTTCAAACCACAACGACAACAGCTACCGCAATACTAAACACACTCTAACTCTATGACTGTCTGTTATTATGTTTTAAAATGCATTCCAAAAGTATGTTAATTTGTTTTGTGAAATTATTAAATTGAATATTTTTTATATTCTTTAATAATTTTAATATGCTTGTATAAAATTTAAAATAAAAAAATTTCTTAAAAAATATATTGATTGCAATATTAAACACACAATTAATTGCTTTAATATGTTTGTCATCAACAACAACACTACTACTAATAATAATAATAATAATAAACTAACTAACTACGTGCTGGAGGGATAGCCTGTCTCTACAACCCATGTGAAAAATTGAATGGCGTTATCTTATTTTGCAGGTCCTTGATTTTTTTAGGGATAAATTGGATAATTAGTATAGAAATAAAAATAATAATAATAAATTAAAAAAATATCAGTAAAATAATATAATTTTCAATATCATAATCAGAACCACAACATCAATTAAATTAATGTCGTCTTAGTGAATAATAACATTAATTAAATATTACAGTTTTAAACTAAGATGGATTTGATTTTAGAATGTTTTAAGAAAAAATAAAAAATAAAAAGTGATTATGAGTTTGTCTAGAGAGAGGAAAGCTTTCTGATATTAAATTTTTTAGAGAGAGGGAGGTGCGTCCCTCCATGTTCTTTAATTCGGGGAGATGATTAAATTTCACGACATGATATATTTTTATATGCAATATATATATTTAATTGTCGCTATTTTAAAATATGATAATTATCTTATTATGTTTGGTAATAACGAAATTTAATAAATACTATTCTTAAAAAACACGATAAATTAAAAATAAGTTATTTCAAAAAAAAATTAATTGTATTATATATATATAT
>Ga0325411_1000291_pt1 | contig 50837 bp, 24 predicted proteins | sample PopdelMetagenome_13_FD_206181 | JGI IMG/M metagenome (GOLD analysis project Ga0325411, IMG submission 206181) | Populus deltoides microbial communities from Bellville, Georgia, United States - Xylem-PdIQD-R4 | ecosystem: Host-associated > Plants > Phyllosphere > Stem > Wood/Secondary xylem... | reverse complement strand
ACTTGGAATTGCCTCTATCCATTTTGAAACATAATCTACTGCGACTAATAAGTATAAGAAACCAAATAATGAAGGAAATGGACCCAGGAAATCTATACCCCAGCAGTCAAAGATCTCAATGACAAGAATATGATTTAAAGGCATCATGTGACGTTTTGAAATAGATCCCAACTTTTAACAATTTTCACAAGTCTTGCAGAATGCATGCGAGTCCTTGAATATGGTGGGCTAGTAAAATCCACTTGGTAAGATTTTTGCTGTTGTCTTTCTTGATGAGAAATGACCCTCACATGCCTCAGAATGACAAAATTTAATGACACTACTTACCTCATTGTTAGGAATGCATCTTTGAAATATTTGATCAGGATAATATTTGAATAAATAAGGGTCATCCCAATAAAAGTTCTTCACTTCGTTCAAGAACTTTTTTTTGTCTCGGGTGCTCCAATGAGCTGGCAAATGTCCTGAAACAAGAAAATGAACAATATTAGCAAACCAAGGCATTGTAGAGATGGAAAATAAAGATTCATCAGGAAAGTAGTCATTAATTGGTGTGATGTCAGATCTCGAATCTGTTGTCAATCGTGACAAATGAAAGATTCATTTAATGTATGGGGGATTCCAAATCGACTCAAAATATTTTCTTTCAAAAACTTTATCATTGTTTTGTGGTCATTATTTCGACTTGGAATTGCCTCTAAAGCCATTTTTAAACATAATCTACTGCAACTTAAACCAATATTAGCAACGACGCCAAAAACTTGACAAATGATCTGCGACAACATTTTCAGTGCCTTTCTTTTCTTTGATTGTGATATCAAATTTTTGAAGTAACAAAATCCACCGTACCAATCTAGCCTTAGAATCTTTCTTAGAAAGAAGATATTTCAATGCTGCATGATCACTAAAAACAACAACAGGCGAGTCAACAGGATAAGACCTGAATTTTTCACATGCAAATACTACTGCAAGTAATTCTTTTTCAATGATGGTGTAATTCATTTGAGCATTATTTAAAGTTTTACTTGCATAGTAAATCACATAAGATTTCTTATCTTTTCTTTGTCCCAAGACAGCACCCACGGCATAATCACTAGCGTCACACATTATTTCAAAAAGCAATGACCAATCAAGAGGTTGAATGACAGGAGCAGAAGTAAGCAAGTTTTTAAGTTTAACAAAGGCTTCTTCACAATGTTCAGTCCATTCAAAAATATTATCCTTTGTTAGAAGGTTACTTAAAGGCTTAGATATTACACTAAAATCTTTGATGAACCTTCTATAAAAACCAGCATGTCCTAAGAATGATCTAACATCTTTAACAGATTTCGGTGTTGGCAAGTTAGCAATTAACTCGATTTTAGATTTGTCAACCTCAATTCCTTTCGATGAAACAATGTGACTAAGTACAATGTTGTTTGTTACCATAAAATGATATTTTCCCCAATTTAGCACAAGATTCTTCTCTTCACACCTGCTCAAAACATTTTCTAAGTTAGTCAAACAATCATCAAATGAATCACCAAAAACAGAAAAATCATCCATAAAAATTTCAAGAAAACGTTCAACCATATCACTAAATATACTGAGCATGTATCTTTGAAACATGGCTGGTGCATTACATAATCCAAAAGGCATTCTTCGATATGCAAAAGTACCAAACGGACATGTGAACGTGGTTTTCTCTTGATCTTCCAATGCAATTTCAATTTGATTGTAACCTGAATAGCCATCTAGGAAACAATAAAATTCATTACCTGCAACTCTTTCTAGGATTTGATCCATGAAAGGTGAAGGGAAATGATCTTTTCTAGTCATTGAATTAAGTTTCCTATAGTCAATGCACATGCATCAATCAGTAATAGTCCTAGTTTGAATTAACTCATTTTTCTCATTAAATTAGGTTTTGGTGGTTGAATAATTGAAGGTATGGACTCAATTGATCATGGTGGCAATTCCTTAATTTTTGGTCTCCAATTATTTGCCTTTGATTCTTCCTGAAAATAGACCATTTGCAAATCATCAAATTCATCAATCTTAGTTTCACTGGAAGTGGTTTGAAATTAATCATGAACTAATTTTTCAATAAAATCCACTTCGTGTAAATCATTATCATGTCCAGGTTGCTTGCAAATGTTGAAAATATTCATCTCTAATGTCAGGTTTCCAAATGATAGTTTCATCAATCCATTCCTACAATTAATTAATGCATTAGAAGTTGTAAGAAATGGATGTCCTAAAATAACAGGAATTAAATTACATGCTTCAACAGGTTGTGTATCCAAGACAATAAAATCTATAGGATAAATGAATTTATAAACTTGTACTAACACATCTTCAACTATTCCTCTAGACACTTTTACATATTTATGAGCAAGTAAGAGAATTACAGAACTTGGTTTTAACTCACCTAGATTGAGACTTTGAAAAACTGAATATGGAAGTAGATTCACACTAGCTCCAAGATCAAGTAAAGCTTTTTCAATTTTATATTCTCCAATAAGCAAGAAATTGTAGGACAACCAGGGTCTTTATATTTCAAAGCATTATTGTTCTGAAGAATCACACTTACTTGTTTGGCTAAAAAGGCTTTCTTTTTCACATTCTCTTCACAGTATATAGATCTTTCAAAAATTTAGCATAAGAAGGTACCTGTTTAATAGCATCCAACAAAGGTATATTAATCCTTACCTGCTTGAAAGTTTCAAAGATTTCAGAGTTGTGATTGACTTTCCTTTGTTTTGTCATGGCATGAGGAAATGAAAGTGCTGGTAGGGAAGCAGTCTTTTCTTTGCAATGTTCAGATTCAACCCCTTCCTTACCCTTAGAGATTAACTCATCATCTTTCTCACAAGAATCAAGAATGAGTTTTTCAATAACCTTACCATTGCGAAGAGCGATGACTGATTTGACTTGATCCATGTGTTGGCTTCCAGAACTACTTGCATTCATTGTAGCACCTTTGGATTTTGCTGTGGTTGAGATGGAAACTTACCTTTTTCTTGAAAACTGAGAGCAGATGTGAATTTTACAAAAGTATCTTTTAAAATCTATCATGCTTTGAGCAAGTTGAGTGTTGATTGGCTCTTGCTTTTTAATGAATGCATGCAATGTTTCCTCAAGATTTCTTATAAGAGGTAAAGCATAAGGAGGTGCATATCCATGAGAATTTTGGAAATTATGGTGTGCTTGAAATGGTGGCTTTGAAGTTTGTGCATTATTGTTATCACTCTTCTAGCTGAAATTTAGGTGATTTCTCCAACCAGGGTTGTATGTTTGTGAGTATGGGTTATGATTGGGCCTTTGGAAACTGTTTAAAGCATAGGCTTGTTCATTGAGGCATTCCTTGAAAGAAGGCAAAGTTGGACAATCATTGGTTGAGTGTTCTTTGGTTTCACAGATTTAACACACAATGTCTTGAACAGATTTTAATTGACCACACTTTTTCAATTCTAATGCCTCGACTTTTCTAGCTAAAAATGCAAACTTGGCTTAGAGGTCATGATCTTCCCTAAGGTTATATATACCTCCACTGGATGTATGATGTATGAGTTTTACTTGGTGCCTCATAAGTGCCTATAGTGTCCTAATTTTGAGCATTTTCAGCTAGCAAGTCTAGGTACTCCATTGCTTTATTAGGGTCTTTATCTTTAAAAGTTCCATTGCACATCAATTCTATCATTTGTCTATCTTTAGGTGTTAACCCTTCATAAAAATATGAAACCAATCTCCATGTTTTAAAATCATGATGAGGGCAAGTATTAAGCAAGTCTCGATACCTATCCCAACATTGGTAAAATGTTTCTCCTGGTTTTTGAGTGAAAGTGGTGATTTGTCTTTTGAAAGAGTTTGTTCTATGAGAAGGGAAAAACTTCTTTAAAAATTGTTATTGCATTTCATCCTAAGCATGAATGGATCCTGACCTAAGATTTTATAACCATGTTTTAGCTTTATCTTTTAATTAAAAGGAAAAGGCTTTAATCTGATGGTGTTGATGCTACAATTTAAGTCATTATAGGTGTTACAGACCTCCTCAAATTCTCTCAAATGCAAGTATGGATTTTCTAGATCTAAGCCATGAAAAGAAGGTAAAAATTGAATAATGTCTGGCTTAAAATTAAAATGCGATGCATCAGGGGGGAAACTATGTTTGAGGGTGCACTTGTTCTTGTGAGATTCATTTGGTATCTAAGTGTTCTAACTCGATTATTCTCATTATGAAGCGACTGGTTATCTTCTTCAGCTATATTTTTTGAAAATGATGAGGATACACTACAAAGTCTACCACTTAATGTACATGACCAAACTCTCATACACGTGTAAGAAGAGAATAAAATGGAAAAAGAAAACAAAACTAAAGGAAACAAAACAAAAGAAACAAAAGTTAAATACAAGAAAAGTGAAAAGAGAAAATAAAATAAAAGTCTATTACTTCATGTACGTGACCAAACTCTCATGCACGTGTAGGAAGAGAATAAAATAGAAAAAGAAAACAAAAGAAAAGGAAACAAAAGTTAGATACAAGAAAAGTGAAAAGAAAAAATAAAATAAATATTATAATTTATACAGGAATTTACCTTCTTGTCAACGGCGCCAAAAACTTGACACAACCAAAGAGTTGATGTCTTCTCTCAAGTGTAGGAGTGTCGAAGTATTAATAAATAACCCGGCAAGACTGGGGTCAAACCACAGGGAGGTTAACTGTATAAACTACAAATAAAGAAATAGATAATAATAGAAAAAGAGTTGAAGAGAGCTTTGAGATGTGATATTGATATAAGGATTAAACAAGGATAAAATAATTGTCAAGGTTAGAGGATTCACTAATGCTATTTCAAACATGTATAGTATAAACTCTTTTTATTACTAAACTAGACACCACACACTATGGAGGTTCCAATCAGATTATAATTTTTTAACATGATTACATTAGTTATCTTATTCGAATAATGCTAATACTTGTAAATGTTGTCAAGTATTCATGATTATAACTTATGTTAACAATAAATCAAGTTCCTTTCATAGCACAGGTGTCGGTTATACCATACGGTTGTGCTGTGAAAGTATCAAGTATTTGTTGTACCAAGGGTTATACAATATAAATCTAGATTAACCATTTAACAAGCAAAGTATTAAAAGTGAACAAGATAACAAATACAAAACATGTTAGAAGCAAACATTAAAGTCCATGTTGAGTTTATACTATACTTATTCTTACACCATTAGTGTAACCTTTTCACCTTCACATAATAAACTTAGTTAAACATAATGAAAGAGAGAAACATAAATAAACAAGATAAGAACATAAATAAGATATAAGTTAACTAAGTAAAAGAAAGGAAATGAAAAGCATAAACAAGAGATTAATATAAATAAAACTTAAGCATTACAAAAATATAAAGAGAGAGAGCAAGAATATAATCTTGATCTGAAAACCAAGATGCCTAAATGCATGACAAATGCCTCCTTTTATAGGCCAAAATTTAGAACTATTGATTTGATGACTAATTATTGAGAGGGTGGCCACCTCTTGACTTGGTAACACTACTTATCTTCTTGTCTACAGAAAACGTCATTGTTAACATCAGAATTTGAACAGATAGTCTTCATGAAAGTTCTGGGCAATTGTCTCAGCTTTCCAACAAAAATAAAAATCGGTGCATTTGAACTTCTAGAACTCGAGATATGGGTTGAACACTAAACAGTATCTGGGTTGCACATTGAACAGTATTTGGGTTGGGGGGTGTGATTAGTTCTTAAAAGTGCATTCTCACTAAGGCTTTTTATCATCATATTGCACTTAAAGTATCATTAAATTCCCTAACTTAAGCATGTTTTATAATAACAAGTCTGATAATATAAGGTAGCTTTAATTTATGGTAAATGCTCATTTTAAATGCAGGCCTATCACATAAATCAAAGAATTAATTGATGAGTTCAACTACTGAAATTGAGAAGACAAAAGGAGGGTTAATCTTGGAAAATAGATGCTAGTTCAGTCCAAACTGGAACATCATTCGGTTATTGGATCATAACTGGAGTTGTAGAAGTTGGATTTCAATTTGGTTTATATGGCTAAAAAGCTAAGACATAAGCCTAAAACATTCATGCGGAGTCCACGACTCAATTCTACTGTTTGGAAGTCCAAATCTTAGCAACAACGGAGAAGTCATAATCTGTCTTGCAGCCCAAACATTGTTCAGTGTTCAACCCATATCTCGAGTTCTAGAAGTTCAAATGCATCAATTTTACTTTTTTTTTAAAGCTGAGACAATTTCCTAAAACTTTCATGAGGACAATCTATTCAAATTCTGACGTTAATAATGACATTTTGTTCAGACAAGAAGATAAGGATTGTCACCAAGTCAAGATATGGCCACCCACTCAACAATTAGTCATCAAATCAATAGTTACAAATTTTGGCCCATAAAAGGAAGCATTTGCCATGCATTTTGACATCTTGGTTTTCAAATCAAGATCATGTTCTTGCTCTCTCTCTTTATATTTTTGTAATGCTTAAGTTTTGCTTTCATTAATCTCTTGTTTATGCCTTTCATTTCCTTTCCTTTCCTTAGTTAACATATATCTTATTTATGTTCTTATCTTGTATTTATGTTTCTCTCTTTCATTATGTTTAGTTAAGTTTATTATGTGAAGGTGAAAAGGTTACAATAATGTGTAAGAATAAGTATAGTATAAACTCAATATGGACTTTAATGTTTGATACTAACATGTTTTGTATTTGTTATCTTGTTCAATTTTAATACTTTGCTTGTTAAATGGTTAATCTAGATTTATGATGTAAACCCTTGGTACAACAAATACTTGGCACTTTCACAGCCCAACCGTATGGTATAACCGACATGTGTGCTATGAAAGGAACTTGATTTGTTGTGAATATAAGTTATAATCACGAATACCTGACAATATTTACAAGTGTTAGCATTATTCGAATAAGATAACTAATGTAATCATGTTAAAAATTTATAATCCAATTGGAACCTCCTTCGTGTGTGGTGTCTAGTTGAGTAATAAAAAGAGTTTATACTATATTTGTTTGAAATACCACTAGTGGATCCTCTAACCTTGACAATTATTTTATCCTTGTTTAATCCTTATATCAATATCACATCTCAAATCTCTTTTTAACTCCTTTTATGTTATTATCTATTTCTATATTTGTAGTTTATATAGTTTACCTCCCTGTGGTTCGACCCCGGTCTTACCGGGTTATTTATTACTTCGACACTCCTACATTTGGAAGAAGACATTAACTCTTTGGTCATGTCAAGTTTTTGGCGCCGTTGTCGAGGAGGTAAATTCTTGTATAAATTATAATACTTATTTTATTTTCTCTTTTTACTTTTCATTTTATCTAACTTTTGTTTCTTTTGTTTTCTTTTGTTTTGTTTCTTTTTCTTTTCTTTTCTTCCTTTTATTCTTTTCCTACACGTGCACGAGAGTTTGGTCACATACATTAAGTGGTAGACTTTGTAGGGTATCCTCATCATTTTCAGAAAATATGGCCGAAGAAGATAACCAGTTGCTTCATAATGAGAATAATGAGAATAACCATGTTACAACACTTAGAGACCACATGAATCCTACAAGAACAAGTGCACCCTCATGCATAGTTTTCCCCCCTAATGCATCTCATTTTAATTTTAAGTCAGGCATTATTCAACTTTTACCTTCTTTTCATGGCTTAGATCTAGAAAATCTATACTTGCATTTAAGAGAATTTGAGGAGGTCTGTAACACCTATAATGACTTAAATTGTAGCATGAACATCATCAGATTAAAGCTTTTTCCTTTTCATTAAAAGATAAAGCTAAAACATGGGTACAAATTTTGAGACCAAGGTCCATATGTGTGTTGGGATGAAATGCAACAATAATTTTTAAAGAAGTTTTTTCCGTCTCACAGAACAAACTCTTTCAAAAGATAAATCATCACTTTCACTCAAAAACCAGGAGAAACATTTTACCACTGTTGGGATAGGTATCGAGACTTGCTTAATACTTGCCCTCATCATGGTTTTGAAACATGGAGATTGGTTTCATATTTTTATGAAGGGTTAACACCTAAAGATAGATAAATTGTAGAATTGATGTGCAATGGAACTTTTGAAGATAAAGACCTTGATGAAGCAATGGAGTACCTAGACTTGCTAACTGAAAATGCTCAAAATTGGGATACTACAAGCACTTATGAGGCACCAAGTAAAACTCATACATCCAGTGGAGGTATGTATAACCTTAGTGATGTGCATCATGGGAATTATAATCCATCTTGTAAAGCTAAAACTAATATGCAAGAGGATTCAGATGGTCCAATGACAAGAGCGAGAGCGAAACAACTACAAAGGGCCTTGACGAGTCAAATTGGAATGATTGAAGCTGCGTCGGAGTTAAAAATTAGCAATCAATTTGAAATTGGTTCAAGGATGTTTATTTGCCTACAATTGGAACTTGGAGATGGGAAAAGCCCTTAATGGTTCTTTTGATGCTGGGCTACTTGAATTTGGGTTGATATGCAAATAAGTGAAGGAATTGATGCTGTTTATGGTCAGAACAACAAATGAATTTGAATCTGAATTTGAAGTCATCCATTGCATGTAAAAACAAGACTAATCTAGGTGGATTGCAAGTTCAGAACATGTTCTTTCTAGATTGTCTAACCATGATTGCATTGGACTTTTATGTAAGAAGATATGGTTGTTTTAAATTTGGTCTGTTTATGTTAGAAAGGTCAAAAAACATGTGCTAGTTAATTTATCTAGGTTAGTTTGTCAAAGTCTATTTTTTAGGTTTGACTTCTGCCATGTTGAATTTTTCCTAACTTTGGAGGGATGTTCTAGTTATAAATATAGTATCAGAATATGTAATAAGGCATTTTTGGCCAATATTTGAAACTTAATTCACAGAATTATGAATTGTTCTTCCAAATTAATTTTGTGAAGAACCCTACTTGACTTATCACTCTTCAATCACAAAGAGTGTGGCGTCGAAATCCTTGATTGATCTTTGTGACGTCCAGATCGACTTATCAAAGTATCATTCTAGTCTATCCCCCATCTTATTTACCTTAAAATCACTATAATCCAGCCTAAACACCAAAAAAAAATACAATACAACCAGACCCATCCTTCATCCATTTTCGTCAGATTCATTGTTGCTGAATTTCGAATCATTCACGGCACATCACTTAGAGAAGATCATGACCTCCAAGCCAAATTTGCATCTTTAGCTAGAAAAGTCGAGTCACTAGAATTGAAAAGGAGTGGTCAATTAAAATATATTCAAGACATTGTGTGTCAAATCTGTAAAACCAATGAACACTCAACAAATAATTGTCCAACTTTGCCTTCCTTTAAGAAATGCCTCCATGAACAAGCTCATGCTTTAAACAGTTTCTAAAGGCCCAATCATAACCCATACTCGCAAACATACAACCCTGGTTGGAGAAATCACCCAAATTTCAGTTGGAAGAGTGATGCACAAACTTCACAGCCACCGTTTCAAGCACACTATAATTTTCAAAATTCTCATGGACATGCATCTCCTTATGCTCCACCTCCTAAAAGAAATCTTGATGAAACATTGCATGCATTCATTGAAAAGCAGGAGATAATCAACATTCAAAATGCTCAAACCATGGCAGATCTAAAAAATGTTCTTGCAAAATTCACATGTTCTCTTAGTTTTCAAGAGAAAGGTAAGTTTCCATTTCAACTACAGCAAAATCCAAAGGGCAATACAATGTAAATGCAAGTAGTTCTAGAAGCCAACACATGGATCAAGTCAAATCAATCATCACTCTTCGCAGTGGTAAGATTATTGAAAAACCCATTCTTGAACCTTGTGAGAAAGATGATGAGTTAATCTCTAAGGGTAAGGAAGGGGTTGAATCTAAACATTGCAAAGAAAAGACTGATTCCTCGCCAGCACTTCCATTTCCTCATGCCATGACCAAACAAAGGAAAATCAATCACAACTCTGAAATCTTTGAAACTACTGGCCCATCATGTTCAAGGACACACATGCATTTTGTATTACTTGTGAAAATTGTCAAAAAGTTGATACTGGTCAAAAAGTTTTGCTTTATAATTCTCAACTCCGTTTATTTCCTACAAAGCTAAAATCAAGATGGAGCAGTCCATTTATTGTGAAACATGTGTATCCTTATGGGGCCTTTGATATTGAGAATTCAAAGAATGACAATGTTTTTAAGGTAAATGGACATCGTTTGAAAGCTCACTTTGATAATTTTCCTAGTGAAAATGAATCCATTAGTTTGAATGATCCTGTATATAAAGGTTGATTATTTTGTTTTTCTCACATTGTTTTTGTGTTTCTTTTTTGTGTGACTTTTGTTTTGCTACTCTCTTTCACCCTGGTCAAATGGCGGATAACGATACTCCGTGACTCTTAAGTCAGTTCTTTCAATTTCTCATAATAACTGATATCTGTGTAAATATTTGTGCAATTATTTGCTCTTTCTCCTTTCTTTGCATCTCTTTTCCACTTCTCATCTAAAAATGGACACCACTCTTAAAAAATTAAAAAAGTATTTTCCCGCTTTGCCTCAAAATGCAATTACAAAAATTTACTATGCTAAGTGTGCAAGATTGAGGTTGTTAATGAATCATGGAATTTCTAAAGATATTCATTGGTTAATTGAAGTAAAGGTCTAATTATCAGATGAGTTCTCTAAGTCTTTCATTTCATACATGCCTGGAACAGGTAAAAACACTTTTGCAAAAAAACGTCGTGCAAAACGATTGAAAGTCTGTCATCGATATGCCAGATGGACTTGTAATGCAACATGTTGTTATTTAGGAATGATATCTGTAAACCGTGAAGATAAAATACAATTCATTAAAGATGGCCTAAGTAAGGAGTCTTTAGATAATCTTCTATTGACTCTTGAGACGCATCCTAGTAGAGATGTGTATCGTGCAATTCATGATTTATAGCCTCATTTTCATAAAGAACATGATTGACTTAGTCTTGAGAATCTGACTAAAAAAGACCCTGTTTGCTAATTTTTAAGAAAACTGGATGAGAAACCTATCCCCAACCCATATAGGGCGTTTAAACCATTCTTGGACGTACAACCAAGGAAATATGTGAACCACAATCACAACTACATGTACATACATAATCACGAGCATAATATTTGTGTTTTGTTACTTCTTATATTTGTTTAAGTATGTTTCAGGTTTGTCAATGTTCGTTGTTTCAGGTGATGTCTTCTATGCTCTATCTTTCTACCTTAGGACATTGAGGACAATGTCTCGTTTTGATTTGGGGGAGAGGGTAATAGTTGACATAAAAAAAATAACTAACTAACTATTTTTAATAAAACCATTTGACAAAACTGTTATTTCTAGATGGCAGAGTAAGGGAGAATTTTATCGACTCTTGAGATGCATCTTAGTAAACATTTTCCAATGGTTATTTGCAATATTCATAACAAGGTTTATCACATACTTCTCTTGAAATATTCAGGTTTATAAACTCTCGCATTGTTATCACTTGATTCTGCTCATATACTCATTTAACAGGTATTCTTAAACCTTCATTTTAACACACGCACACACTTTAACATATGATTGTAGGTTGCACATTGGATTATTACATTATTTATGTTCTTTTGTTAAAGGTAACAACTAAGGGAAATGGATAATATATGATTTGCAAAAAAAAAAAAGCAAATTGATAATATTGATGATAATAAAAACGTAGATAAGTTCGGTTTCGTAGCCTCCCTAACCTAAGCAATTAAGCTCAAAGGGGTATTTTAACACCTAATACCCTAAGACCAACTAGTCTAGGAGCTATTGGCCCAAAGCTTGTTACATGGGTTAAGGAGAAAAGCATAAGGGAATCAAACATTGCACTATCTACATATTAGTATCTGCAACCCGAGTTACTAAGCTCGTAGGGGTGTCTCAACACCTAATGCCCTAAGACCAACTCGTCTAGGAGTCATTAGCTGAAAGCTCGTTACATGGGTTAAAGATGCATTAAAAAAAGGAGAAAAAAAAAAGATAATAATCTCAACCCAAGAAAGTTAACCTTAAACATTAGAACATAATATTATTTTCTTCCAATAAAAGCCCCATCATCTATGTTTTCATACATTTAGCACATAAAAAGGAAGGTTTATTAATATTTTGTTTAAGAGGTACTGAGCAGATATATAAATTTAATGAGAGTTTGTTTATCTAGATAGATTAATGGAAGTTGAATGATAAATGCCTTGCTTTGTGGAACTTGCAAATTATTTTTCTATTTTAACGCTTTGATTACTAGGGGCTAGTAATAAACTGGCTGGGGGGTGTGATTAGTTCTTAAAAGTGCATTCTCACTAAGGCTTTATATCATCATATTGCACTTAAAGTATCATTAAATTCCCTAATTTAAGCATGTTTTATAATAACAAGTCTGATAATATAAGATAGCTTTAATTTATGGTAAATGCTCATTTTAAATGCAGGCCTATCACATAAATCAAAGAATTAATTGATGAGTTCAACTACTGAAATTAAAAAGACAAAAAGAGGGTTAAGCTTAGAAAATAGATGCTGGTTCAGTCCAAACTAGAACACCATTCGGTTATTGGATCATAACTGGAGCTGTAGAACTTGGATTTCAATTTGGTTTATATGGCTAAAAAGCTAAGACATAAGCCTAAAACATTCATGCAGAGTCCAAGACTCAATTCTACTGTTTGGAAGTCCAAATCTTAGCAACAATGGAGAAGTCAGAATCTGTCTTGCAGCCCAAACATTGTTCAGTGTTCAACCCATATCTCGAGTTCTAGAAGTCCAAATGCATCAATTTTTTTTTTGAAAGCTGAGACAATTTCCTAGAACTTAGGTTTCTTAGTAACCATAATAAGGTGGCGACTCCTGAACCTTATAATCATAATTTAATGATTAGACTCAAAACCTTTTTCTTTCCCAATAACTCTTAAAAGGTTAGCCCGCCATTCGACGTCACCTTGCAACAACTTCTTTCCTTTTGAATAACTCTAGCTCTAACATTAACATCTTTCTGACTTAATCTTCCCTGTTCTACAATCAACACATCAAGATATCTTGGATCAGGCTTCTTGAGTCTTTATGATGTATCAATAATTATGGTGTTTTGTTTTGTTTTTTATATGCTTTGGTTTTTTTGAGCAAATGTTTGCTTTTAAAAATACATTTCCTTTTTTCTCAAAGCGAGCAAATATAGGTTAGGTTAATTCAACTCATTACAAGCTTATTAAACATGAATAATAGCTTTTAAACACTTTTTCACTGTAATAATTAGAAACAAATTCAAGCTCAATTAATCATTTACCATCTTTTTATATCCAAAGACTGTTATCGTCAAAAGTGAGGATCGAGTCTTTTTTGGTCCAAATCCAAAATCACTTTATTTTAGGTTTATTTAGTTTTTATGATGATAATAAACATATATATTAACTTATACAACATTGCATAAAGCATAACTTATAACATGGTTTTTAAAACAAACTCTTAGCAACTTAAAGAAATCTTGCTAGAAATTACTAGTAAATAAAGCACCACGATCACTAATGATAATATAAGGAATACCATGGAGACGAGCTACATTTTCCACATATAATTTTGTTATTTTCTTGGCTATAAAGGGGTGGCTAACACCAATAAAATGGGTATACTTCGCTAATCAATCCACCACCATAAATATGACATTCTTATTGTTGGAGTTATGTAAGCCTTTTATAAAATCCATAGAGATATCCTCTCGCATTTATGATGGCATTAGGAGAGGTTGCAAAAGGCCTGCAGGCGATCGAGAGTCAACTTTATTCCTTTGGCACACATTGCATGTTGCCGCATAATTCTGCATATTTTTCTTAATATCATTCCAATTAAAAGCTTGAGCAATCCTCTTCCATGTTCGTAGTACTCCTAAATGACCACCTGTCTTAGTGTCATGAAACTTCTTGAGTAAACATGGCTTCATGGTAAATTCTGGTGGAACCACTACACGCCCTTTATACCATAACAAATTATCTTTCCACATATAGACAACTAATTTGTCAGGTTTTTCTTCCATGTAATTCTTTACCTTTTAGACCCATGGACTTTCCAATGTTGCCCTTCTCATTTCAGCCTACACATTAAATTAAGGCTTACAAATAGCCCAAATGGTTGGTAACCCACTTTCTCTAAACAATGAATCTGCAACATTATTCTCCTTGTCAGACCTGTATATTATTTCATACTCATAACCAAGCAACCTAATCACTATTTTTATTATTCTGGAGTAGAAACTCGTTGTTCAAGGAAGAAAAGTAAGTTACATTGGTCAGTCAAAACTTGAAATTTTTTTGCAAAAGGTGAGGCCTCCAACAACGAATTGCTTCGATAATTGACAACATCTCTTTGGAATAAATATGCCAAGCTTTCTTTCTTGAACCCAAGGCTCACTTAAATATGCTATTGGCTAACATTATTGAGGATAAACAACCATTATTCTTGCATTTAAAGCATCGATTTCAATTGCAAAGATTTAATTGAAATTCAGAATAGTCAATACCGAGGTTGTGGTCATGGCGACTTTTAGCTCTTCAAATGCCTTTTTTGGCTTCTCATCCCACTAAAATTCTTCTTTCTTCAGTATTGTGTTAATAGGTTTACAATAGTACCATAATTGCGCACGAACTTACGATAGTAGTGAGTCCTAAGAATCCTCGTAACTTGGTGACATTATCGGGCCTTGGCCAATTCTTCATGGTTGCAATTTTGCTTTCATTTACTTGCACTCCTTCATTAGAAATAAAATGCCCCAAAAATTCCACCTTAACTTGCTTGAATGCACACTTGGAGTGTTTAAAAAAATTATTAGCTTTGCAAAATTTTAAAGACAACTCTAATGTTTTTTAAATGCACTTCCCACAAATGACTATATATCAAAATATCATCGCAGAACACAAGAACAAATTTACACAGTAGTGACTTAAAAAAGGCAATCATGGTTGCTTGGAATGACAATGGCGTATTACACAATCCAAAAGGCATGGCCAAATACTAGGAGTGAGCAAAAAAATCAAAAAACTGATTAAACCGAGAAAACAAAAAAAAATTAACCGAAAAAATCGAAAAGTGAAAAAAATTAATTAAACCGATTAGAATATTTAAAAAACCAACCGGTTTGGTTTGGTTTCGGTTTCATAAGCCTGAAATCAAAAAACCAAATCAAACTGAAATTAATAACTTAGCCGAACCGGAAAAAAACTGAGCCAAACCGAAAAAACCAAGCCAAACCAGGCAAAACCGAGCAAAACAAAAAAAGCCGAGCCAATTGGTTGGGTTATGGTTTTTGCTCTAAAATAACCGAACTGAAACCAGTCAGTTTGAACCGGTTTCAGTTTGTTTTTTTTTTAAATTTCAGTTTGATTATTTTTTAGATAAAAAACGAAGCGAACTGAACCGAAAATGATCACCCCTACCAAATACTCATAATGCTCATTATGAGTTTGAAAAGCCATCTTGTGCACGTCATCTGGTTGAACTCAAATTTGATGATATCCGGCTTGAAGATACAACTTTGTAAAATACTTGGCACCATATAACTCATCAATCATATCATCCACTGTCAATATGGGAAAGCGATCCTTGATCGTAGCTTCATTTAATGCTCAATCTGTACAGAAACGCATGAACCATTTTTTTAACTAGTAAAACTAACAAGGAAAAGACTACGACTAGGATAAACGGTCCCACTTTCCAGCATCTTAGATACTTAGCATTCAATCTCATTCTTCTAGAAGTGTGCGTACCTATAAGGGCGCATATTGACAACTGAGATTCCTTTTTTAAGTGGGATTCAGTAGTCCACTTCTTTGTAAGGAGGTCAGGATTGTGATTCTTTAAAAATTATAGCAAAATTTTCTAAAAGCCTACCCGTGCCAACGGCACCGCAGCACCTCTTCCTTCACTATCTATAATTTCCTTGACCACCACTGCAAATAAGGCCTTTCCACCTTCAATTTCTTTTTCAAGAGACTGTACAATAATTTTTGTAGAAAAAGAATCCTTCTGGCCATACAATTCTATTGGCTCTCCTTGCTAGTTAAATCTCATAGTCAAGTTGCACCAATCACACAAGACTGGTCCCAACTCCACTAGCCACTATATACCCCAATACTACATCCAGTCCTTGTAATGAAAGAGAAAATAATGTGACCACAAAACAGAAACCTTGGATCTCCAGCTATACTACTTCATATTTCTCTTGGCAAAAAAGTTATCCCCCATCAACAATTTTCACATTGAATTTCTCGGTAGAAGTAATTGGTAAATGAAGGTGGCGAGCAACTCTGTAACTTACAAAGTTATGGCTCGAGCCACTGTCAACCAGCATAGTAACATATTGTTTACCAATGAATGCCTGTAATTTTATGGTATGAGGCCCCTTCCAACTTGAAAAACATAGAGAGTGATTTATGCTTGCTCTCCTCCTGCTTCTTGCTCTAACTCTTTAGTTATTTTCCCAAATTTGAGTCTATAGCCATTAGTTTCACCCTCCTTGTCTTCTTCTTCTTCAATAAAAAAAATTGTAGGGTCCGACACTTATGGCTGGGGGTGAAATGTTTGTTGCAGTTGAAGTAAAGGCCTCTATCTCTTCTTAACTACATTTCTTCCCATGATAGACGCTTAACTAGAAAGCTAACCACCTATTTTGGAGCTGCAGGGGTTGTTAAAAATGGTGGTATGAGAAGGCGCTATGGAAGTGTAGGTCATACTGCTTTTGTTTGCCCTTGTCTTCGTCTTTTTATGAACTGGTCATCTTTCATATTGGCTATCCTATTAGCTTCTCGCAAGGTCTATGGTTTAGCCATGTGCACCTCATCTGCAATTTCATCCCTTAGGCCTTCAATGAAAGTGCCGATAAGGGCTGATTGAGGCCACTCAACAACCCTGTTGGCCAACCTCTTAAATTCACATTGATAGTCCCTAAAAGTACTAGTTTGCTTAACTCGGAACAAGGCTTCATCAAAGCACTTATAGTAGGATCGAAACGAGTCATGATCTCCTATTCAAATAAGTTCCAAGTAATCTTTAGTCCTTTATTTTTTTGAACCCGTTTGAGCTATTGCCACCACTGGTTGGCTTCACCCTCTAAGTGAAAAGATGCTAGAGTAACCTTTCGTTCCTCTACAGTCTCTTAAAATTTAAAGTACCGAGAAGCTTTATTAAGCCATTTAGTTGGGTCATCACCAAAATTTTTTGGAAAATCCATGTTGGTGAATCATGAGTGGTTGTGCTAGTGGAACCCTCCCTTTTTAGTGTGCCCTCCTCGAGAAGTAGTGCCTTTCTCACCATAATTCTAGGATGATTTTTCCCAAGAAAGACATAATCCACATAAAGAGTTAAGGACCTCGTTTAATTGGCCCTCCATCCCTTGCATTTGAGCTCGTGTCTCCCCCGTCTTAGTTGTTGATCTCATCAAGCCATCATGTACCTCTGGGAATTCAAACTCCAGCCTGTCAAGTCTCTTTTTGTTAGTGGCCATAATCTGCTCTACTACCAAATATGATAGAAACCAAAAATTGACCCAAACTAAAATAGTAAATTGCTAAATAACTCTCTAATTTAATCTGGAGATAACACCATGATTACAATCAAATTCTATACCTAAACTACTTGTCCTAAATTATTTAGAGAAATCAACCAGCGACTATCTCCCAAATAATCTTAACTCACCTTTAAACAAACTTAACAATATTTCCCAACCCTGCGCCTAAAAATAAGCATCTAGTTCATGACTTCCTTCCTTTTGAATAGCTCCAGCTCCAACATTAACATTAATCTAACTTGATCTTCCTTGTTTTGTGGTTAACACATCAAGATATCTTGGATTAGGCTTTCTAAGTCTTCGGGATCTATCAATATGTGTTTTGTTTTGTGTTTGTTATGCTTTGGTATTTTTAAACAAATGTTTGTTTTTGAAAATACATTTCCTTTTTCTCAAAGTGAGCAAATTTATACTAGGTTAATTCAACTCATCACATGCTCATTAAACGTGAATAATGGCTTTTAAACACATTTTCACTATAATAATTCGGAACAAATTCAAGCTTAATTAATCATTTACTTTCCTTTTATATCCAAAGCTTGTTTATCGTAAAAAATGAGGATTGAGTCTTTTTCTGGTCCAAATCCAAAATCATTTTCTTTTAGGTTCATTTAGTTTTTACCATGATAATAAACACATATATTAACTTATACAACATAATATAAAGCATAACTTACAACATGGTTATTAAAACAAACTCTTAACAACTTACGATAAGTAAAATAATTTAGGGTGATTTTTATATTTTTTTAATAACAAAACTCTTATCTAGAATCTCTATTAGACCAATTTAAATGTCATGATTATATTAACAACTCTTTTATTAATTTTTTACCCGCCTAAATTTCCACTATAACAAGTTAAATCTTAATAACAATCACAAATTAAAAATTAAACATAAAAAAATAAAATGAAAGAATGTATTTAAAGAACTCATTATCAAATACATGTTCATTCAATTTTTTCCTTTAAAATATGATTAGGAAATAGTATAATTATAAATAGTTTGTAATGCATATTTAAAATTTTAATTTCAAATTAATTGATAGTAATATCAATTGTTTTTATCAAATATATTATTGATTTCTTAATTAATGATTATTGGTTTTATGTTTGTTAGTGATTATTGGTTTTGTCACCATATTGTTGATTTATTAGTTGATGATTATTTCCTTGTAACATTACAAAGACGTAAAAATAGTCTTCCTTTGAGCTTTAGGGTTTCTTTTATTACAGTTCTAATCTTTAGTGGTTTTCATAACTTTTCAAATTATTTCATGATTTTTCTTCATTTTCAATATAAACAATATTAAAAAATAACAAATTTTATATTTTATATTTTTAAATATGTATGCGATATCATTTAAATATTAACTAAAAGTAGAAGTTTGATCTTATCAAACTACTGTAAGAGGGTTCTATTGAATCAAAATTTAAAATTTTAGGGATTGACAAACTTTTTTATTAATGAATTAAATGAAAAATTGAGAAAAGGAAAGTGAAATAAAAAAGCTAGAAATTCAAAGTCTATATCTCTCCCCCTCTCTGCTTAAAATTCAAGCAGTCTTTCGCGCATATATAAATATAAATTATCCTCTCTCTCTCTCTCTCTCTCTCTCTCTCTAAACTGTTCGCTCACTACAACGAACATAAAACCCTTCCACTTTCTCTCTCTTTTTTCCCTCTCTAGAAACACCGCCTTCCCGTTTAGTCTCTCTCTTAGGGTTTGCTGGTCGAAGTAGCAGTGGTGGAAGCAGCGAGGGTTTTTGTGCGGGTTTGAAATCCAGTAATAATGGCTTCTTTGGTTATGGCGGCAGAGAAATTTAGGGATTTAAGTCAGGCGATTGATGTTCCTTTACTGGATGCTACTGTAGCTGCCTTCTATGGCACTGGATCCAAAGAAGAGGTCAGGTTTTCTTTATTCCATTTCAAATGCGAAGGCCTATATAACAATTAAACTCTTCTTTAATCCTAGTTTTAGGGTTTAGTAAGAGTGTTTCTACTTAGCTAGTCAGCAATGGACTTTATTTTTTTAGGGTTTAAAGCTCTCTTAAGAGGGATTTTGCTATTTATGTTGTATTTGGTACTGCAAAGTGTGAAAATAAACGGACGAAGGAACGGGCGAGCGACCTGCTTAATTATTATTGAATGGAAGTGTATTATATTTTGTTTCAAAGATGGGTTTATTTCCATTTTGAATTTGAAATGCGGTAATAATGATTATTATTGTTGCTCAAATTGTCTATTGCATCGGGGGTTGGTGTTTCTCATTTTTTACTAGACGTCTTCGAATTTGCTTCCTGTTTTTGGTTGTTTTGGTTTTGCTTGCAGAGCTAAATTTCTCCCCTCTTTATTGTCTACAGAGGGTAGCTGCTGACCGTATTTTGCAGGACTTGCAAAACAATCCAGATATGTGGCTCCAAGTGGTGCACATTCTACAAAATACAAAGAACCTCAACACCAAGTTCTTTGCCTTGCAGGTTAGTTGTTATATGATGCATTGAAATTTTGTTTTTTTATTTATTGCTTAGGAGGATATTCTTTTTGTAAATTATGAAGCAAGTCATCATGGGTTCAACTTTGTTGTCTGTTGTTACAGATATTTTAGTCATAATTTGGCATCTAGCTGTAGGCATTACTTGTGAAAGCTCTAGAAAACTTTTATATATATTTGTTTAAATCTAGCTGAGACTGTTGCATTCATCTGTTGTGACTAAGCTAGTATTATGGTAGTTGGTGCTTGATGACTTGTTTTCTTTTTATCAGTTTTTGAGATGTTGTAGTAAAGAGCCTAACAGAACTTAGCTCTAATTCTCACTTGTGCAGTACAACCAATCTTTTATCTACCATTGTAGTGATAGAAAATGATGTTTCCAATTTGTATGAAAGAGGCATGTGTGTTTCAATGTGTAGAAGAGAGTCATGTGCCACCTTGAGCTTTTGACCTGAATCCTGTTTTCATTTCTACCATTCCTGCAAAGAAATTGCGCATTGCTTGATTGTTATACATGCTTATAGGAATTGAATAGAAGGTTAATTTAGCCATTTGGATGATGCTGAAAAAGATCTTTCAGAAACATCATGGGGCATAAAGACATCTGCTATGGTCAAATTACCTCCTCAAGAACTTTCAAGATGGTCTCTCTCTTGTCACTGGCATGATACTTCTAGATATATGCCCAGGTGCTAGTACTATAGATGCACCAAGATCCTGCAAGGACATAGGAGGGCAGCCTCACATACCCTATCAGTGGTTGGATGGACTATGCCGAGTGTAGACACGATAAAATGTTTGTGGATGAGTCTGTATGCCTTCTCAGGGTCGGAATTATGGATGCTCATCCATTGCTTACACATCTAATGATCTACTAAAATAGATATTGTTTGAGGTACGGCTAGAAGCAATGGAAATAAACATAAGAATACCCTTTTCTTTTGGCTTTAGCCTAGGGGATTATTTTCTTGGTTGTGTTAATAAAAGGAACAACCTAATGACTGATGTCTACAAAACATACAGGAAGCTTATAGACCTCAAAGGTGATATCTGGCATATGTATAGGAAGCCCATTACTCTCAAGGGAAAAGGCACAAATTGATGATGTTTAAAAGGCTCAAGACTGATATTAAATAATGTTTTTTCTTCATCTGCAATAGAAATTAGGGAGAATATGTCCTTTTGCTTTGACTCTTCTTCTGTATTTTTTCTAAAATAAGTCCATAGCTACCCTTTTCACATGAAAGGGGAGTTCTGTAATTTATGCAATGTAATGCATACATTATGGAGTATTTATTTATTCATTTATTTTTGTTTTCTCATATCTTTGTGGTGATGATTTTACAAGAGATTATTCTGTGTTTTTTCTGTAAGTCTTGTCCAAGATGTGGATTGATGCATTTACTTTTGTGGTATTGGCAATTAACTAGATGATGATTTAGTGCTTTGGAGAACCAAGTGACTGAGCAGCTGTTTTTGGATGTTTTACATTTTTATGTAGGTTCTAGAGGGCGTTATAAAGTATAGATGGAATGCATTGCCTGTTGAACAACGAGATGGAATGAAAAATTACATTTCTGAAGTCATTGTACAGGTATTTACTTCTCAAAGCTGTAGTTTTGGGAATGATTGAGCTTCACTATGTTCTTTCATAACTTGAACTTCTTGTTACCTGTTATTGATAATTTTACCATTTTTTTTTCTCTTAAATAGCTTTCAAGTAATGAGGCCTCTTTTCGGATGGAAAGGCTATATGTAAACAAGCTCAATGTTACTTTGGTTCAGGTATGATTAAAACTAAGAATCCATTGATGGTTAGTTTTGGTGATTTTTTGGATATCCTATCTCGTGCCATGCACTATATTATAGCAATTGGAGACACTTATTTTGGGATTGCTTTTTATTTATAACTAGTCACTCTAGTGTGGTTTTTCAAGTTTTCATTTAATTCAAGAAATCTTTAATTCTCAGTTATTATTCAGATTAAAATTTTAAGTTTTCTATTTATATTTTTAGCGTTAATTAATGTAAGTTTTGGTTTGGTTTATTTGAACACATTTTATTACCTTATTATAACATGAATAATTTCTGTACTGATAGTTAATGCTAGTTTTGGTTTGTTTTATTCAAACACATGTTATTACCTTATTATAACATGAATAATTTCTGTAACTGATCATATATAGATACTCAAGCATGAGTGGCCAGCTAGATGGCGAAGCTTTATCCCTGATCTTGTTGCTGCAGCAAAAACTAGTGAAACTATTTGTGAGAATTGCATGGTTATATTGAAAGTAAGTCTCTCTCTCTCTCTCTCTCTCTGTGTACATAAACACATATTTGGATGATACTTTGTTTTGCAATATGTAGCTAATATAAGCTATTGCAGCTTCTTAGTGAAGAAGTTTTTGATTTCTCACGAGGAGAGATGACTCAACAGAAGATCAAAGAGCTTAAACAATCATTAAACAGGTAATTGCTTTGGGCTTTCACTTCTCTAGGTGCTGTAGTGCCATCTATTTCCCTGGTGGAGGTTTGAAGTTACAGGATAGTCACACATAAAAACTAGTTCTTTTTGCATGGCTTGTTTTTCAATTCAGATCATCATTTATAAGTTTCTGAAATCCCTCACTTCACAGAACCAAAATCCATGGTGTTTCAAAATGGAAACCATTGTAAAAAAAAATTATAAATAACAATGTCGATCATTCTATGAGACATTATTTCTTTTATGTGAAAAACACTTTAATTAACCATGCATATGATTTGTGTGATATAATGCCAAAGACCGTATAATTGAAATTTTCTACTAAAACAACTCCAACTAAGCACCTTTCTTATGTTTCTTGATCATAATTCCAAGAAAATAAAATACAATGAACACTTTAATATTCTATATGTCTATCCAAATGGAGCTCGTACTTGTTCACATGTCAGCCCTAACATAAAGCTCCCCCAAAGCTACTCTATATGTGGTTATGGTGTTTTTGTGTCTGTGCACACGAAGGCAGTTAATATTGGCAGCAGGAGCTGCTGAAATCTACAGGAATTCTAGTTTGATTTTTTTGAGTTTAGTTTCTAACTTAAGTTGGAAATGGTGGGAGTCATCTTGACCTAGTGATAAACACTGAGACAAATATCACTTGTCTTTCATTCGAGTATTTCTTGAAATGCTTTGTTTTCTTGCTTGATTCTTGACAGTTAGCTTATTGGTAAATGGTGTGCCAATATAACTTTGTAATGATTGTTTAAAGTGTGCTGCTTCCCTAGTCTTGGTGTGTGTATTGCTTGGACTTCACTGACAACTTATGTTATATGCAACTGCAGCAATTCTTCTTGACCTCTTCTCTGTTATCATACTGTCCCTTTTTTTGTTATGTATTTGTGCAATTTATTTCACTAAGAGTTGTGTTTGGTTGTTTACAGCGAGTTTCAACTCATCCATGAGCTATGCTTGTATGTCTTGTCAGCTTCCCAAAGAACCGAGCTTATTCGAGCAACGTTGTCCACCTTGCATGCTTTTCTTTCTTGGATTCCTTTGGGTTATATTTTTGAATCTCCCTTGGTATGTAATATTGTATGTAAAATCTTCATCAATAGCTTTCAGACAGAAAATTTCATGAAAAGAATAGTTGTTACAGAAACAATTGGATTTATAGGTGTCAACTTGCATTAGTTATTCTTGTTCTCATGGTATGTACTCACATCACATGTTGTCTTCCTGCTATGCTTTACAGCTTGAAACACTTCTGAAATTTTTTCCAATGCCATCTTATCGGAACCTTACCCTTCAGTGTTTGACAGAGGTATGCTGTTAACATTTCAAAAGAAGGATGTTTTCTCTTGGACTGTTAAGTGTTGATTGGTTTATTGTCTGAAATTTTCAGGTTGCGGCTCTTAATTTTGGGGATTTCTATAACATACAGTATGTTAAGATGTATAATTTTTTCATGGTCCAGTTGCAGGTACAATGGGGCATATTAGTTCAGATACGGGAACTCCAACCCAATTGGGATATGCGTATCAATTTATATAATTGTGATATTTGTTTCTAAGCTGCTTCTGTTTCCTATTCTTTTTTTTTTTAAATTTTTTTTGTAGGCCATTCTTCCACTAACCACTAATATCCCAGAGGCTTATGCAAATGGATCTAGTGAAGAACAAGTCTGTGTTGCTAATAAAATGCAATTTGTTCTCTCAAGGATTAATGTTCGATGCTAATTTTCTCTTTTTTGTTGCATGCTTAGGCATTCATTCAGAATCTGGCGCTGTTTTTCACCTCATTTTATAAGGTAGTATTCATTTCTCACCAAGTTAATAATTCCTCTTGTAAATTCTTAAGGGCTTAGCCTAAGAAATGCTAATGTGAATATTAGAACAAAGAAAAATTATGGTTTTGTAGTTTTTGTTTTGATTGCTTCTTGACAATAATCACCTTTTGTTCTAAGTAGTTTTAACACACATATGTTAGATATAATTAGACTCTTAGATGTCAGTAATGGTTAGCAATGTGGTTGTTTTGATTAGAATGGAATCAATGGACAATGAGAGCAGAGGAGGGACCTCTGTTGGGGTGGGTTAAAATTGTAAGAGATGATATGGTTTCTGAACCTCTCACAAAATGTGGCCCAAGATAAGGACATGTTTGACATAGAAATGTGATGCAGGATAGCTTTGAGGGCTGTTCTGGATCTGCATTTCATGGCTGTTTAGGGCTATCAACAGTGGCGTGGAAAGTAATTTTAGGAGAATTTAGGCTGAATCTTTGATGGGTAATTGTTGTAGGGTTGATTAGGTGTGTGTGAGAGGTTGTTTAGGGATTATTGGTAAGTGTTTTAAGGTTAGATTAAGGGTTTTGTATGCTGGGAATTGTATAAACTATTAGTCACACTAATAGGGTTTCTAGGAGTAGGAGTCACAACTAGAGGACAGAAAAACCTAAGCTTCAGACCTAGGGTTTTTAGGAGTCACACCTAAGGGAGATTGAGTAACACAATCAAAAGCAAATTGCTGGAATTTTATTCATCAACTGTAGTCAAAATATTGAAAGATTACATGCTTATTTATAGAGTTTTAGCATTCCTAATCTAATAAGGACTTGGGATCCTAAACCTCCAACATAACTAGTCCTGGTGTTGTCAAGAGGAGCCGAGGCGCTTGCCTAGGCAAGGCCCCAATGCCTTTATTAGCCTTAGGCGTTGGATTTCAATGAGGCGTCGCCTAGGCGGGCGCCTTGTGAGTGGGTGCAAGGCACTAAGGCTAGTGCCTGCTTGAAGCTCTTCCTTTTTTGTTGGATTTTTTTAAAATGATTTATGTTTGGACCTATTTCTCCTTTTTTTAAATTTACCACAAGAAACAACTTAGGGTTTTTTTTTTTGTAAAAAACAAAGATTATGGTAAAAAACCTAAGCTTCAAACCTAGGGTTTTTAGGAGTCACACCTAAGGGAGATTGAGTAACACAATCAAAAGCAAATTGCTGGAATTTTATTCATCAACTGTGGTCAAAATATTGGAAGATTACATGCTTATTTATAGAGTTTTAGCATTCCTAATCTAATAAGGACTTGGGATCCTAAACCTCCAACATAACTAGTCCCGGTGTTGTCAAGAGGTGCCGAGGCGCTCGCCTAGGCGAGGCAAGGCCCCGATGCCTCTATTAGCCTTAGGTGTTGGATTTCAATGAGGCGTCGCCTAGGCGGGCGCCTTGTGAGTGGGTGCAAGGCACTAAGGCTAGTGCCTGCTTGAAGCTCTTCCTTTTTTGTTGGATTTTTTTAAAATGATTTATGTTTGGACCTATTTCTCCTTTTTTTAAATTTACCACAAGAAACAACTTAGGGTTTTTTTTTTTGTAAAAAACAAAGATTATGGTAAAAAACCTAAGCTTCAAACCTAGGGTTTTTAGGAGTCACACCTAAGGGAGATTGAGTAACACAATCAAAAGCAAATTGCTGGAATTTTATTCATCAACTGTGGTCAAAATATTGGAAGATTACATGCTTATTTATAGAGTTTTAGCATTCCTAATCTAATAAGGACTTGGGATCCTAAACCTCCAACATAACTAGTCCCGGTGTTGTCAAGAGGTGCCGAGGCGCTCGCCTAGGCGAGGCAAGGCCCCGATGCCTCTATTAGCCTTAGGTGTTGGATTTCAATGAGGCGTCGCCTAGGCGGGCGCCTTGTGAGTGGGTGCAAGGCACTAAGGCTAGTGCCTGCTTGAAGCTCTTTCTTTTTTGTTGGATTTTTTTAAAATGATTTATGTTTTGACCTAATTCTCCATTTTTTTTTTAAATTTACCACAAGAAACAACTTAGGGTTTTTTTTTTTGTTTTTGTAAAAAACAAAGATTATGGTAAAAAAATCATTAAAGTGGGAGACAAACAGACAATGAAGGACACTTAGAAGAGAAACACCAACCACACTTTCTTTTTTCAACAGTGGGAGTCAAAGAACAACACATCTGTACAGTTAATACTTAAATTTTTTCTAAACAAGTGCTATATAGTTTGAGAGATGAGGAGTTTGACTGTAATCATGAAATGGAGAATATGGAGGATTCAAGTGAAGGAGAGGAAAGCATGGATGAAGATGTTTTCGAAGATTAATGAATAATGATGATGATATTTAATTTTGCTTTTAATCTATTTGGTACTTTCTACTTTAAATTATCTTATTTTGTTTCAAGGGTGAAAAATATAACTTTATATGACTGTAATGGTAATTTATATTTTCTTTTGATTTTCTAATGATCTAATCTTAATTGGGAAGATACATATTTTAGATTTATATAATATAATATAATATATATTTTTTTAATTTATAGCATATCGCCTTCGTTCATTCGGGCATGCGCCTAGCGCCTTTTGCCTTTGACAACACTAACTAGTCCTATTTAGAAAAGGAAAACCTAATAATTTTAAGAGAACTAAAATACCAGACCTAGACAATTTTCCAGTAAATCTGGAAATTTACTGAAATAACCTTGTCCAGAAAAAGACAATTTCTGCTTTTGTTGTCCCCATCAAAATGATTCCAATTTGTTTCCAACTGCTGTACTGTTGAATTGAGGAATCTCTGTTATGTTTCATAGAACAAGACAAAAAGATGACTTAAATGTGCTATCATTCAGAAAAAAAAACAGCTTAATCTCATATGTGAGCTCATTGCTTGTTGATGGAATATTTTGAACTTGACTGTTGATGACTGCAATTTTGGGTCATGATGAGTTTGCAAAGTAGATCCATATGGTAGAATTTGTGTGCTTAGCTTGAGATATTTTTGCTTTCTCTGTATTTTGCATCAAGGCCTCTAGGCATTGTCTCAAGATTCCATGTATATCCTGTTAAAAAAAAATGTTTACCCTGTTAAAGAGATGAAATTACAGATGCCTTCATCTCTTTGCAGTCTCATATTCAAGTGCTGGAGTCTACGCAGGAGAACATAACTGCTCTGCTAATGGGTCTCGAGTATCTAATTAACATCTGTTATGTTGATGACACAGAGGTTTTTAAGGTGAAGTTATTTTCCTTCTCTTGCTCTCCTTCATCTTTCTCGATGTGTATGTGTGGGTGCACACGTGTACTGGTGTTGTAGTATGCATGTCTGTATATGTGAATTATTATATAATTCCAAGTCTGATAATATGACTAGTCTTGCTGCCTTGCACGCTTTATAGGTTTGCTTGGACTATTGGAACTCCTTGGTTTTGGAGCTTTTCGAGGCACGCCATAATTTGGACAACCCTGCAGTGGCTGTAAACATGATGGGACTGCAGGTAGAATGTATTTATTACCAGATGGTGGTTGGCAAGTGGTGTAATGTGGTGTTCAGCTATTGTGTCATTCTGCTGCATTGTGGTTCTCCTTTTACTAATTCTGACTTCTGTTTTTCGTTGCCTTACAATAACACATACCATTATCCCTTTGCATCTCTTGTGAAATACACCATATTTCAGACAACCCTGAAGTAGCTGTAAATTTTCTAGAAGTCTCTTTAATGGATCGATTTTTATATAGATACTATTGTCATGTTTTATTGATGTTTTTTTTTTTTCTTGTTTGTTGTGGAGGATATCCATTTTCAAAATGCCTTTTCCCATGTGGGATACCATCTTATCCCACATATTTTTCAGTAAATAAATGTGGGTAAATATCCAATAAGAAGTGTGACAATATTTTAGATGTTTGAAAATTTTCGTGCATTTTGTTTGATGTCTTGCACTCTGCTCATATTTGTAGACAATCTTATCTGCTTCATGTAGTTCATTGTTTTCTCATTTTACATATATAATGTGCAGATATTAGAAATTCTTGCATTTTCATCATTATGAATCGGTTACAAGTTTCTTGTTTAACACTTCCATTCTTCCATGGAGATTACTGATTCTAGACTATCAATTCTCGGAATCTGCAGATGCCTTTGCTACATGGCATGGTTGATGGTTTAGGGTCACAAATTCTGCAGAGGAGGCAGCTTTATGCTACTCCAATGTCCAAGTTGCGAATGCTTATGATCTGTCGTATGGCTAAACCTGAGGAGGTTTTGATAGTTGAAGATGAAAATGGTAATATTGTTCGTGAAACCATGAAGGATAATGATGTTCTTGTTCAATATAAGGTGATATATCGTTACTTGGCTGGTGCATTTATGTAATCATTTCTTATTGGCCTTTGAATATGGACATGGAGCATTTTTTTGAAATCAATTAGTGTATTTATGGCCTTGTGCTAGCTCAAATAGAGTGTTGATTAAAGTGTGTACTGGTGATTATTTTGAAATTTTGAAAAATGAAACTTTTATGTCCGTGATTGAACTGTGGATAATCAAGATATAGACTTGAGGTGCATAGGGCATGATTTGTGGGTGCAGATTCATTTTACATGCTGAAAAAGATCGGTTTATATATAATGTGCATAATTTGCCGTGGTACAAGATTTCAAAACATTTAACATTTGGTTGTTAGTCGTAATGCTTGCTTTAACAATGTCCAAGGCTAGGCCTATTCTGTTAATGGGCAGGATGTCAAATTTCAAACTGCTTTTCAGTATCAGTATGTTTTTGTTGTGGAGATCTTATGTTTTAGTATATATGCATTGGCCTTAATTCTCTGTTTTCGACTATTTTACGACACCAGTTTCTAAGGTTAATCAAAATGCAATTATGCAGATTATGAGGGAAACACTAATCTATTTGTCACATCTTGATCACGAGGATACTGAAAAGCAGGTAAGAGCTTGTCACTGAACTCATTGACTGTGGAATTTATTTTAGGAATACTGTCCATGCATCTTTCAGCTATTTTCTTTTTAGTTTAAAGCTTTAGATTCATAATGTGTGATTAATAAATGAATTGTTTACTTCTTAACCTCTCTTTTGTGAAGTACATCAAGATATTCAGATGAAAAAACGAGTATAGTGAATATAGTACATTAAGGTATCAGATGAAAGAACAAGCATATCTTTAGTGAATGTATATTGGTTTTTTATTTGCTTCTCTTCTATACGATGAAGTGTGGTATCTTAATATAGATGTTGCTGTCTTCCCTTTTTGGTGCCACACAGATGCTGAAGAAATTAAGTAAACAACTGAGTGGTGAAGATTGGAATTGGAACAATTTGAACACTTTATGCTGGGCAATTGGATCCATATCTGGTTCCATGATGGAAGAACAGGTAACTGCCTTTTCTGGATCAATGGAGGCTTAACTTGTTGAAATATCCTTACTGGAAATAGGAAAGTTTATCAATTTACACTTGGATCCTTTTGTAGTTGCATAATGCCTTCAAGACACTTAAGTTTTTGTATGAAATTTTGTAGCGTGTACAAATGGAAATTTTTTGTAGCATGACACATTGTTTTTAACCTGGACCTAATATAGAAGTGATGGAATTCTAGTTTCTTATTTGCTTATAACTCCTTGATGATGATATACCAGTGAAATGTCCGTGAATTTTGTTCTCATGATTCAAAAGAAAAAATTGTGTTCTCATTGTCTTGCCATATTGTAGGATCCTTCATTATAAATCATTTCATGACCTCTTAATTTCTTCCATGGATACGAATTGTTTGTTGTTCATTGCCTAATGTTTTGGGATCTCATATATATGAAAGAGTGTGTTCCATGCCCATATATTAAACAGTTGCAATTTATGACAACACTTGTTAGCATGTCACATCACCTGTTCTAATTTTAGTTTAGTACTAGTAAGCTTGCTGGTGATTGTCTTTTTGCTTTTCTAAGATTGTAGTTTCATCCTGGTTGTCAAATCTTTTTAATCTCTGCTTTGTTTTTTGCAACTGTTTCATACCTTTTCTCCCTGTTGCCACTTCCTGTTTGATATTATTTTTGGTTTACTTCCTAACAATTCAATGACAATTGGTCGAGCACAATCCTTTAATGATGTATTGTTATATAACCCATACATTTCAGATTTTGAAGATTTCTTAATTGGCTAATGCTTACTTGTTTGTTGCAATGATCGTATGTTCTTCAATAATGCATTAACACTTTTGACCATCTTTGTTCTGTTGCAGGAAAACAGATTTCTAGTGATGGTCATTCGTGATCTACTGAATTTATGTGAAATCACGAAAGGGAAAGATAACAAAGCTGTTATTGCAAGTAACATCATGTAAGAATTTATGATTGCAGAAGGTGTTCGAGAGCTTCTTTCATGGAGTTATACGTCTTCAATTCTTTTTGTACCTCATAGTTATCACCACTTTCTGATGTTTCTCCAGCACACAATTTTTTTTAAAAAAGAAAAAAATAGGGAGAGAGACAGGTAGAACTTTTCTACGGACTGTATTTCAATTTGACTACACGCTTGTTCCTTGACAAGGGTTGTACCCACTGAGATTGGTAGCTGTAGAAGCATAAAGTAAATTTGTCAGGGATGTGGTTGTATAAGTACACAAATTTCATATCTGTTTGTTTCAAACTTACTGGCTCTGATTGCAGGTATGTTGTTGGTCAGTACCCAAGATTTCTCAGAGCTCACTGGAAGTTCTTGAAAACTGTTGTCAATAAATTGTTTGAATTTATGCATGAAACTCATCCTGGAGTGCAGGTGATTTTGTTTTCTCTATAATCTATATACTATTGTCTAGACAGGCTACATATACTGTAGACTATCTTATCATTTTTGTGTCACATGTATCAGTTTTACATAAACCCCTTTGAGTGATTGGAGGACTAGCAATTATGTGTTATAGTGTGGTGTTGCATTTGTTATATTTTCTTGTATAGCTTCACTGTAACTTGCATCTCGAAATTTTCCAGGACATGGCCTGTGACACATTCTTGAAAATTGTACAGAAATGCAAGCGGAAATTTGTTATTGTACAGGTGACTTCTATTTTTCCACTGGCACTTTGCCTTTGGGTTGTAATTGCAATGCATCAAAAATTCATTGATAAGCTGCTTCTCTGGTTTTCAGGTTGGAGAAAGTGAGCCGTTTGTATCTGAACTTCTAGCAGGCCTACCAACGACTGTTGCTGATCTTGAGCCACATCAGATTCATACATTTTATGAATCTGTATGCATCTATATGTTTTGAGGACTAACATATTGACACTACAAATGTGTGAAGTTTGTGACCTTTGCTTTTGTTCTTTTTTCACCAGGTTGGCCATATGATTCAAGCAGAATCTGATCCACAGAAGAGAGATGAATACCTGCAGAGGTTGATGGATCTTCCTAACCAGGTTTGTTTGAGCGCCCCCCCCCCCCCTCTTCAATTCTGTGAAAGAAATCTACACAGGATAAAAATAGCTTAAGGTATAATTTTATATAGAAAAAAAGGTCTCAATGTTTTTCTATATTTTCACCATGTAACGAATAATGATGGGCCCTATATATACATTAATGAACCCCTCACTAAAATATGAAAGTTCCTTGTTCAGTTACAATCCAACTTTTTTTCCTGTGTTTACTTAGTTTGATTGCAATTCTTTTCCATTTAAAATCTTGCCACAAAAATCTCCAAATCCAAGCCAGTATTTGACAAACATTTAAATAATCAAATCAAATTAAATTGGCATATGATTTTTTCGAAGATCAATTACCATCTGACAGTTTGAAAACTGCTCCCTTTTTTATGAGAAATCATTATGTTCGATTTGTAAGTATTTTGAAGTGATGGTTTTTGTTGGAGAATAGATTCCTTTACCAGACATATTTTAGGACCGAACAAAATGGATGCCTGGAAACTGTCAGATAGGAGTATTGCTTCAGTTTACTTGCCAACCGTGAGAGCTATTCAGGATCAGTTTCATTTTAGTATTTTTATTCTTGTTTGTAAGAGCTAAGAGGCTAATAAGATTGCATTGTTTTCCAGAAATGGGCTGAAATTATCGGGCAGGCACGTCAAAGTGTAGATTTTCTAAAGGATCAAGATGTGATCAGAACTGTCCTTAATATAATGCAGGTATGGCTTTTTTTTTTTTTTTATTATTCACTATGAGGATCCAAATTGTGTTTGTAAGGGATTTGACAAAGGATATTGTTTTAAATGACCTTGGTGATTCTCCTTTAGTCATAGTTTGGTAACTTGATGTACTTGCAATTACCTTCTCAATGTAGGCTTTTACTACCCATTGTTTTAAAACAAGGTTGAAATTTAGGGATGGGACAGGTCAAATTGGGGTGGGTTTTTTATGTACTTGCCCTCGACATGGTGTACCCATAATCATCACCCACCCTCGATGTACATTTGGTCATTTTGGGTGAATGACTTTATATAATTAGCATAGTTATAAAACCCAAATCAGCTTGACAAGTCGACCTGGGACTTGGCCAACCCGGGGCCTAAACTAGTCCAGGTTGAAGAAAAAAACCAGCTGACCTAGTCAAAAACCCAGGTTGACCCCTGACATAGTCAAAACCAGGCCTTCAACCTGTGAATTGTTTTGGTCAAAACAACATTGTTTTAATCCTTTTGTTTTTGAGGTCGACCCCGGGTTGGGTTTAATAATTATGATAATTAGTTGTATACCGATTGGATACCCGACTTTGATTTTTTTAATTCTTAAAGTACATTTTTCACTCTTGAAATTTTATTTAACACTACCAAATCACATCTTTATAAATTAGTCTGAAAAATCTTACATGCTCAATTTTTCGAAGTCACATTTAAAATATTAATAGTAGATGTGATTTGAAAATACATAATTATGTCATTAAACATCACCAATGATCTATATGAATTAGTATGGTCATATGGATATATGAATCATGGAAGATCTCTTGTCTTGAGAAATCATGTATATGATAAGAAGATATCACATATCATGCCTAGGTGAAACTGGGTTGGGTTTTCACTTGGCTTTCTTTGGCTCTGGTCAAACTTGTTAAAAACCCAACCTAACCAGGTAACCTTGTGACGCCAAATACGTAGTGGGTTGGGTGAAATTGCCATCCCTAGGTTAATTTTCTACTGTCTTAAATGATCTTGTTAGGTGTCTCACTTGTTAATTTTATTGCTATGTCATGATCTAATGCCATTGACTCAACTCATTGTTGGTTTGCAGACCAATACAAGTGTTGCAAGTGCCCTTGGGACATACTTTTTATCCCAAATTTCTCTTATCTTTTTGGACATGCTTAACGTATACAGGTGTGCTTTTCACTGTTTTCTTGAATGCTATTTTAGAAACAGCTTTGAGCTTGCCAGAGATATTTTGCTTGCTCTTATTAGCTAATTCATTTCTCTTGATTTCAAATTTTATTGGCAGAATGTATAGTGAGCTTATATCAAGCAGTATTGCAGAAGGAGGGCCTTATGCATCTAAAACATCTTATGTGAAACTTTTGCGGTGAGTCATCGTTTGGGTTTTGTTTCAGATGTAATGGACATTTAAAATTTATTTGGTTTTTAATGTGCTACCAAACAGATCTGTTAAGAGGGAGACACTTAAGCTCATTGAGACATTTTTGGACAAGGCCGAAGACCAGACACAAATTGGGAAGCAGTTCGTGCCCCCAATGATGGATCCTGTTCTTGGTGATTATGCTAGGAATTTGCCTGATGCTAGAGAATCAGAAGTTTTGTCACTTTTTGCAACAATTATAAACAAGTATGTTGCACTTTCTTAGTATTCTTTGCTTGCAATGTAATGATTTGGTGTAAGATCAGATCAGTAGTTCTTGAATCTTAGTGTTTACATCTGAACATTCTGCTCCTTGTAGCACGATAGATTTTATTCATCTTCAAGAGAATTTTCTTACTGCTAGCTCCTGTGGTTCTTGTTAATTTAATTGGATGAGTAGATGGGTTGAAAGATAGTGTGAGGGTTGGACTAATTAATATCAACTTAACTAAATGTTGATCTCAAACATCTAGTCGGTAGTGTCATTGGTGGAAGGTGACAGTTAGATTCTCTATTTGTGAAATTGCAAATGCACATGCATTTATACTTGACCAAATGGATAGAGTAAGAGTTGCCTTTGTTGCAGACTTGCATCTGTGTTATATGCTGTTAAACATCGCTGCTCTTTAAGGCATTGCTAGTTTTATATTTTTTACTTATGAGTCTGAGCCAAACCCAACTAATTTGGGATTGAGGCTTTGCTGCTGCTGCATCAGTCTTAGATCTTCACACTCTCTGCTGTGCTGGCAGCTTGGAGGCAATATAGAGCACTGCAAAATGCTCTGTTCCCTGTTAGTTTCTTGCTGTCAGATATCTCTTTCTGATGTTTTCCTTTTCTGGACAAAGGTACAAAGCTGCAATGATAGAAGATGTACCTAGAATATTTGAAGCTGTTTTCCAGTGTACGTTGGAGGTAAGTACGAGGACTGTAAATCTTTGTGCATGTTTATGTGGCTTCTATATGTTGAAATTTTCTGTCAATGCATCATCTTTCATTTCATTACATCTTGCAACAGCAGTTGAGGACTGATTTTCTGCAACTCTGTCTTAATGTTTAAAAGGAATTTGTGAAATGGACAGAAATAATGCAGTTGATGGAACAATGAAACCGGTAGACTATTGTGTGTGCATGGAATGCAAAATTCTAGAGTGTGCGCTTATTGTGTTTCAATAGTTGTTTAAAAGCATCCAAAACTAATAGATCCTTGTATAGTATCAGTCTATCCAACAATTTTCTCTTCTATTTATGATTTGCTCTTTTAGCTTCCTTATGCACTAGGAAATCTTTTCCTTATTAGCCTTCCGATCTGAGCTCCTATCTCTCTTTCGGAGAATAACCAATCCTGTCCATCACTCATTGAGTGGCTACATCGTGGTGAAGCTCATTCCCCGGAGAATCATACATGTTCTGAATCAATCCCCTTCCCAAATGTAAGAGCATCGATTCAATAAGATTGTGTGTGTGTATATATATATATCCATTGGAAAGTCAGTAGAGCAACATTACACTGATATTTGGTTAGGAGTTCAGACCCTGTCATTGTATAATCCACTTCCAGTTAGTGGCAAAATTCTCACATGATGCTTTTTTTTTCTGTTTTTTCTTTTTGGAGATTAGTTATGCCTACGCTATGCTTATATCTTAGGAGGATGCCATGCTATCATCAAATATTGCTTATAGGAATGCTATCTTGCACATCTTAGCACTTCTGCACAAATTATCTCCCACTCTTGATATCTGGCCAGAAAAGGTGCATTGGTTCATGTTGGTGTTAAATATTGCATAGCATAGCATAGCATATGCCATTGAAGATCAATATATATATGAGCGTATAAGATCAAGGCTGAAATTTTTTTTTAACTGTGTATTAGAAGTTGTGCAGCTGAGATGAGTAGTTCTGTGCTGCAGATGATAACCAAAAATTTTGAAGATTATCCAGAACATCGCCTTAAGTTCTTCTCATTACTCCGTGCCATTGCTACACATTGTTTCCCTGCCTTGATTCGTTTGTCAAGTGAGGTTTGTGTTTGAAGTTATTTTGTTTCTTCTATCAATCCTAATGTGTTGCTCGGTTCTACTTGCAATGATTCATTAGATTGGTTTTGCTATGTGATCTTAGAAGAGTACAGTTTTCTTTGATTAAAATACGTTAGAAAAGTGGAAAAAATTGAAGGAATGGACCGCTAAGTTCGATTATATTAGTCAGAAAAGGCTAAGCTTGAGGAGCAACCTTTTTACACCTTGGGATAAATGCTATTTTTTAAAAATATTATTATTTTAAAATTGTCAATTATAAAGCTTCCATTGAATCGAAATCTTTTGTTTCATGTTATTCAATATCAGCAACTGAAGCTAGTGATGGATTCAATCATATGGGCATTCCGTCATACTGAGAGGAACATAGCTGAGACTGGTCTAAACCTATTGGTGGAGATGCTGAAGAACTTTCAGGTGCATTTCCCCCCTGCATTCTTGTTTTATCAATATCATGCTGTGTGGGATGCTTTGTTTACTCTTCTGTGTAATTTGACAGGCTTCCGAGTTCTGTAATCAGTTCTACAGGTCATACTTTTTGACAATTGAGCAGGAAATATTTGCTGTCTTGACAGATACATTTCACAAACCTGGTTTTAAGTTGCATGTCTTGGTGCTGCAACACTTGTTTTGCTTGGTATGTGCCTTGCTCTTATCTTTTCCTAGTTTGAGGCATGACCAACTATGGTTAATGAGGATGCCACCTTTCAGGTCGAGAGTGGTGCTTTGACAGAGCCTCTGTGGGATGCTGCAACAATCTCTTATTCATACCCAAATAATGCTATGTTTGTTCGTGAGTATACCATTAAACTTCTGGGTACATCATTCCCAAACATGACTGCATCAGAGGTGAGATCATTTATTTATATTTTTTTCTGTTACTTTATTATGGTCTTTATTCCAAAGCCATCTATTGGATATCACTAATATGAAGACACTTTCAGGTCACTCAATTTGTTAATGGACTATTTGAGTCAAGAAACGACCTGTCTGCATTTAAGAATCACATCCGAGACTTTCTCGTGCAATCAAAGGAATTCTCCGCTCAGGTAGCTCTTTGAATTGCCAACCATTTACTTAAACTGTCTCCTTTCTTCCTCGTTCCCACAAATTAGTGAATGGTATAAAAGATGCTAAATACTTGTGGGCACACAAGTGAAGGTCACACTTGTCTTTTACAGACCTTCTGGACGTCCACAATTATATGGTTTTTTAGGGGTGGCAAAAGCTAATGGGTTGGATAAGGGTTATCCATAGAATCCCTTTTTTTTTTTTAAGAAAAAAGGAACTTTTTGCAGACATCCATCCTAGTTTCTGAGATTTTTTTTAGTTCCAAAATAAAATGTTTTTCTCATAAATTAATCCTTTGGTAGTTTTTTTTCTTCTACCTGCTTCATAGCAAATACACTTTCGTCCTTGAATGAATGATATTATTATTATTATTATTTTGCAATTAAAGTCCCTACAAGTCAAATAATAAAATGGGTAAAAAATAGATTAAACAATTTAGTTAAAAAATAAATGGGTAAAAACATTACCCATCCCCATCAATTTCTCACCACTATGGTTGAGATAGCAAGTGCAAACTGAATGCTTGGTTTTTTGTACAGGATAATAAAGATCTCTACGCTGAAGAGGCTGCTGCTCAGAGGGAAAGAGAGCGACAAAGAATGCTTTCCATTCCAGGGCTTATTGCCCCTAATGAAATACAAGATGAGATGTTAGATTCATAGAACGCAATTTTTGCAGCAAAAGCTAACTTTATGAAATATAACTCAGGGAGTTGATGTGGGCATCGGATATTGAGCAGATGCAACATTTTCCCCTTGATTCCCCAAAGTTTTCTTGTTTCGAACCAGTTGGATCATGAAGGTGGCTTGGTGTGGGGGTTAGGCTGCTGGCTTTACTGCCTTGACTGGTTGGGCTAGGTTTAGAGTATTTAGGGATTGATGTAGGATCATTTGTACGGTTTGTTGGATCCAGCTTAAGACGGTATTCACATGGACGGATGGGATCAAACTGTTTAAATGACACATTTTGCGTTGTTGATTGATTCATCGTAGTGCATACTAATGTTGGCGAGTTGTGCAGGAATTGTTTCCTTTCGAATGCTGTTCTCTAGTTTAGCGGTTTTTGTTTGGTTGTTTAGTTCCGTGCTTAGTCAAATATATTGTGATTTTGTTTTAAAAAATGGCTTCTTATTTACTCGATTTCCATATGCAAAATGTTGTGATAACTTAACGTTAAACATTTCATGCTTTAGAAACACGATAACTTAACATATCGTGCTTCATGTCGTGAAATTTAGACCTTTTTCATACTAAAGAACACATCAGACATGATAGCTTTATCTCTCTCAAAACCAAAATTCTCGGCTTTTATCTCTTTGAAAACCCCTCTAATCACTTGTTTATTTTGCCGTTAAAATATTCAAAAATTATAAAACATGGGTTGAAAACATATAAGATGAAATAAAACTTCATTACAAGTACAAAATATCATATTATAAAACATGGGTTGAAACATAAAACATGGGTTGAAACATAAAAGGTGCTTGAGCATCTTTTGAAAAATTGCCAAGTTTGTGGCAATCAAAGAATTAAATCCTGAAACAATTATTTATTAGATGCATAAAGAAAATCTTAATGAAAAATTGTCAAGTTTATGGCAATCAAAGAATTAAATCCTGAAACAATTATTGATTAGATGCATAAAGAAAATTTTAATGATAGTATAGTGGTTTTAGAGAGAGGTTTTTTGGTCATTTGAAGCATGTATTAAAGGTTTCAAGTATTGTAGACCACTTATCAAAATTGATGGTACATATTTGTATGAGCGATATGATGAGATGTTATTGATTGCAATTTCTTTTGATGCAAATAATTGGACATTCCCATTAGCTTTGCTTGTAGAGATACGTTACTAGTGATAAAACAAGTATATGCATAATATTATATAGACATATAGACATGAACCCATAGGATACCATCAGTGTTGTGCCCAACATTATGTTAGCAACTCCAATTATAAATTCAAAGACCCATATACAAAAAAAAAACATTTGATGGGGATATGTTATGAACCTTTAAGGCGTAAATTTGATTTGTGGTAAGAAAGAATGTGTAACTTGGTTCCAGCATATCAAGAATGACTTGAACAAGAACCAAAAGTAAAATGAGCATTATGTTACAATGGCGTTACCAGTATGGTAATATGACAAATATTTCAGAATCATTTAATCATGTTCTTAAAAGTGCTTGTACAATGCATGTTTCAGCTTTAGTGCAAATAACATTTTACAAGCGTAATAGTTATTGATTTAAGTGGAGACGTGAAGCAAATGATTTTATTCAACGTGGAATAATTTGGCCCCATCAATTTAGGTTGAATTGACAAAAAAAAAAAAGATAAAGAGGTCATATTGCGATGTTATTCAACTTCAAGCAATAGTTTTTCCATGCCAACACCTCTATTTGAATTATAGAATATGCACATGTGGTAAATGATAAACATTCTAACATCTATATTCACATGTTCTTACATGTTGTGTTGAGAATCACTTAGACTTTTTATAATTTCTTGATGATCATTAAATCATTCATAGCTATAGATCAGCATATGACATGTCATTTCATCCATTACCAAATGAGTTAGAATGGAGTGATTACACTAGACCTCTATTTAAAACAAACTCATCTAGATGGGAACTTGGGTGTGGTCGTTAAATATCTACTTATTTGCACAACAAGATGGATGTAAGAGAGGATCATATACATTATAGGTGTGACATGTAATGAAACAAGCTATAATAGAAAAACATGTTCTAATTGACAACGTATGTATGACAAAACAAATATTTGTTAAAATATATTATGATATTATGCACACAAGGTGGCAGATTTTCTTCTCATGTTGAATGACTACATTATGATAATGACATTTCTAAAGAGCATGATGATGACATTCCCGAAGAGCATGACAATGAAATTCTTACAGAGCATGTCAATGAAATTCCTGGAGAGCTTAAGTCACAAAACATGGCCTCTAGACCCACAAACACTTTTGCCCTGCTGTTGTAGAATAAACATTGATCAGAGAACATTTCATTGGGATTATAAGAACATTTAATTCTAATAAATATTTTCATTACATAACATTGAGGGTATTTTATATATATATATATATATAATTGTATTTTAAATTGTTATGTAAGATAAGACTATGATTTATTGTCGGACACCAAAGTGGATGAAATTATATGAGCGGGTTCAACCATATGTGTTCTAGATTAGTTTTTTTATATATTAGTTGTCTAGAGCACATCAACCTTGACCACAGTTTGATCCATGCATTAATTGAGCGATGAATATATGAGACACACACATTCCATCTTAGGCATGAAAGATGACACTGACACTACGAGATGTGATAATTTTTCTTGGACTTTGTATTGATGGACATGTAGTCACATCTACTAGTGTGCATAATTGGATTGCGTTATGCGAATGTGCATTTGGATTGCATCCCCTCCTTTTGAATTAAAGAGGGTATTGTACGTCTTAAATGGATTGAGGAGATATTTACCACATCACCAGATGATGCTAACGATGAGGTCTTGTGGAGGTATCCATTAAATTATGATTTGAATGTTATGATTATTTGTTAATACGTGAATTAGTATGATAATTTTAATGTGTTATGTATGTATTCCAGAGCATATATACTGCATCTATTTCACAAGTCTCATAAGGAGAATGTGCCTTTGATTTATTTGATGTTTTCTGGATGATTTTGATGTCATCCCCATATATAGCTCAGGATTGTTGTTATGGCATGCCTATACAGATATCTATGTCTTGCATGCATGAAGATGGTCAAACAAGTTGGAGGATATTTGCTACTTTTACATGTATAAATTGAAGAATTTAAAATACTTATACATTTTAAATGTTTGTTGTTGACAATAAATAAACAACTTATTTTTAATTTAATAATAGTTATGGTTTTGGGAGCATTTTTATGTGGGTTGACCCTAAATGCCCAGATTACCACTTATGATTGTCCAGACTATTGGGGTTACACTTCGGTTCCCACCAAGATACATGTATTGTAATGTTAGTTTGCAATTATATGCATTTGTATTGTCTAATTGTAACTTTAAAAATTCAACTAAATTGACATAGTTGTAATGCTAAGTGGTGTGTGCTAGTAGAGTATTTGAAAATAATACAACACATGTGTTGTCATTTTATCAGAGTGATCTATATAGGCAACATGATATCTAGGTATTTTTCGAACCATTTCTTAAAGAAAAAACTTAACTTCTCCGAACTATTGCTATATAATATTTAAGAAACTTATCTTTTACAGGTCATGTGAATGCCTTATTTGGATTAAATATTGGCAGTTGCTCTAGCTATTTGCAATAATATGATTGACATATAGTCATTAGTAGTCTCGTTGATATTTTTTAAGATGGTTGAGCTAATTTACCTAGATCGGGTAATATGATAGTTCAATTACAGACAACACATTTCATTTGATATCGATACGAGTGATACGTTGCACACCATAAATCATTAGGGTGAAAATGATGATTATGATTGGTTAAGCCGTCATTGAGCTTATGTATTACATTGAGAGATGCACAGTGAAATGAGATATTTACATATATGCATTCTGTGATTATAGAGGAAGAGTAATTGATTTGGTTAATGAGAATCTCATGTTAGGTCATTACACCAAATCTCGAGCATATCCCTCCACCTACATACATGCAATATTAGCAACATGCTCAACAAATTCAAAATATCGTAAGTAATCAAATCTTTTTAGAATTCATCTATGTTAAACATTGGGTTTTATTTATTGATCTTTAATTTAACATTAAATATAAGATTAACAAACTAAATAATAAATCTCATAAGAACCATTTTTTGATAAATTTAGATGCACGAGAGATTTTTTTTCTGTAATTTTCTTGGAATGGCTAGGATGACTATTGAAATTTTATTGATGTCGTGGTTCAGAACTGCGATACTTAATTAATGTCACAATTCTGAAACACGACATCAATTAATTATCGCAGTTCAGAACTGCAGTGTTTGCTATTTCACCAAAACTTTTTATTACAGTGTTAATTCATCATTTCCTTTTAATTTCTATGCTAATTGCCCAATTTCTCCAAAAAAAGAACTCATTTGTCTCTATTTTCGGAGCAATTTTCTATACCTCTATGAATTCTCTTTTGTACTCATAGACTTCTCAAAATTCCAAGTCATGTCTTTCACTTATTAATTATATTCGTTGATTTGTATGGGATCTGATTAAAAAAAGTCAAAAACATAAAAGTAAAAAAAAACAAAAAATTAAAAAAAAAAAAGAGATGAGAGAGATTTTTTTGTAAAAGTATTTCAGCCTTAACACCGACACCAAAACCATCAAATTGAAGTCTTTATGATGATGAATGTATAAATATCAAAATTGAACAATTTCATCATCTTCAATATCGAGAGATATAATGATTTGAATCTTTATCTCTAAAAACTTTAAATACAATTTTTAGATGGATTGTTTGTTTATAAATGGCTTTTTAGCTTAAATTTGTGTTTAAGAGGTTTAAATAATTGTTTAGATGTGTGTGTGTGTGTTTAATAAAAAAACAAAAAAAATTTACAAATTTTAAGATTGTCTTTAGCGATTTGCAAGGATTCGACGAGATTGTCCAAATTCTAGTGAAAAGCTACGGATGGTACACAGACAACATGTCATCCATGCAGAGGTTTTTTTTTTTGTTGTTGTTTTTTTAATGATTTCATAATAATTTTCGTTCATATTATTTATCTTATACAAGTATCAAAATTAAACAATTTTATCATATGATGATTTGAATTTCTATACATAAAAACTTTAAATATGATTTCACATCAATTGATTGTTTATAAATTATTTAAATTTGTGTTTAAAAGGTTTAAAGAATTGTTTAGATGTGTGTGTTTTTAAATGAAAAAGAAAATTACTAATTTTAAGATTGTCTTTAGTAGTTTGCTAGAATTCAACGAGATTGTCTAGATTCCAACAAAAAGATAGTGATGATACAAGAACAACATGTCACCTATTCAAAAGATTTACCATTCATGTGTGATTTCATTTTTAAAAAATAAACAGACCTAGACTTGATCCTAGGTATGTGAAAGCTGCTAAAACATGCCTATGCTCAGCTCTAAGCCCAAGTTTGTTTTTTATATTATTATTTTTTAGTTTTGTTTTAATGATTTTCTAATCATTTTAATTCATCTTCTTTATCTTATACATATAATAAAATATATTAGATTTTTTTATGAATTGTTTTATTTTTTTTAATTTAAGAGTTAATATGTGACATATTTTTTAGTTAAAATGTAGACTTAACATTTTATTAAATTAGTTAATGTGTTTATGTAACTTTTTGGTAAGTATCCAAATTAGCAATTTTTAATTTTCATCTAAAAAGTCATCTTGGTGAAAATAATTAGTATGGATGGAGAATTTAAACTATATTTTTTTCTATAAAAAAATATGATCATTAAATAATCTAAAAAGATAGTGAAATACATGAAATATCTTTAAAATGTATTCCAAAACATGTACATGACAATATATTGCAAAGGCAAAGAAAGAAGTAATTTATCTTCTTTCTTTTTTTATCTTGTCTCGTGGAACTAAGCAAAGATGAAGACAATTTTTTAATGTCTTCTATACCAAACAAAACACAAATCACTCTTGCTCCTCGTCGTCTAATATCCTATTGTTTTTAGATATGCTTGATATGGTAGTGCATGACATCAACACATTAAAACTATCTAAAGGCACTGAAATTTTTTTTTGATGCATTTTCAAGTTATACATACTTTTGAAAAGCACCAAAAAACAGAAGCTAATGTGCTCTCAAACATTCATCACTTCACAATTCTTACCTTTTTATCATGTCTCTTTACAAAACACTACTTAGTGAATGCTAGACCACTAGTTCACACTGCACTGTGGATCAATCTGTTTTTTCTTAAATGTAAAACAAATTTAGGTATTGCTAACATGTTTTCTAGGAGAGAAAAAAATTTAATCATGAATTTAAAATTTGTTGCATATTGGATGATAATATATTGGATCGACCTGGGTCAATCCAGGTTAACAACCCAAACTTATGACTTGAGTTATGAAACTATGATAATCACATAAAAATAAAATCAAAATAAATTATGATGCACAATTTCCAATCAACCTAATATTAAAAGACAAAATTGAAAATAAAAATATTCAATTTAAAAAAAACTCAAATGAACCCTAGATAACTCGTTAAACTCACGATCCAGATCATGCACCTCACTAGATTTAATAAATTTTTATATTTGAGATTATCTTTAATTTAATTATATGATAATTAGGCACGTGGGACTAAACGAAGAAATATAGGCCAATGTTTTTAAGGCAAATAATATAAAGAGAGTTTTTTGTTTAAGTCAAATAACAAAAATAGACCTTTAAATAAAAAAAGATGACATGATTTTTTTAAGTTTAAAGGGCTAAAAATGCATTAAATAAAACAAATAGGCTAGGCGTTTAGGCCTCTCTACTCGAGTTGCAAGCTTTATAACTTCCTCAAGGAAGATGTACGGCTATAGTTCAACAACATTAGCTATATCCTTCCTCAACCCTCCAAGAAATCTAGCTATTGTTTGCTCTTGGGGTTCCACCAATTCACATCGAATCAGCAGCAACTCAAACTCTTTCACATACTCTTCCACGCTCAAAGATCCTTGTCGCAAAGTCTGAAGTCTGATGTATAGCTCTTGTTTATAGTAATTAGGAACAAATCTCTTCTTCATCACTCTTTTCATAGTTGCCCACGTTGTAATCTCCTCTTCTCCATCCCTTCTCCTCTGAATCTTTAAGTTTTCCCACCATAAAAGAGCATAATCCGTAAACTCAAGTGCTGCCACCTTGCACTTCCTTTCTTCAGAATATTCATACCATTCAAACACCTTTTCAACCTTCTGAATCCACTCCAAGTATTCCTCGGGTGAACTACTTCCTCTAAACGGTGGAATCTTAAGTTTGAGACCATTAGGAGGATTATAATTCTGCCTTCTTGGTCTGCCCCTATCGTCGGCCTCATCATCCCCATTTGGATCTTCGTCAGCTTCTATAATATCATTTCGTGGTACCCTAAGTGCTTGCCTCTGTTGGGGTTGCAAATTATTTCTTTGCATCATTTGCATAAGGGTATTCAACTGTTCACGAATTCCAGTCATTTCATCCCGAATCTCAGCATGAGATCGTTGTAAGCCCATAACCTGTGCCTGTTCCAAACTTAACCCTCTTGGCAAATCTTCTTTATCTCCAGCCATAATTAAGTTTATCAACCTTAATTCCAGCAAGCCTTTCTTCTATTTTTTTTTCTCCTGCCTTAGATCGCAACTGATGCTCTGATACCAGATGATGTGCCGTGAATGATTCGAAAAATCGGTAACAATGAATCTGACGAAAATGGATGAAGGATGGGTCTGGTTGTGTTGTCTTTCTTTTGGTGTTTAGGCTGGATTATAGTGATTTTAAGGTAAATAAGATGGGGGATAGACTAGAATGATACTTTGATAAGTCGATCTGGACGCCACAAAGATCAATCTAGGATTTCGACGCCACACTCTTTGTGATTGAAGAGTGATAAGTCAGGTAGGGTTCTTCACAAAATTAATTTGGAAGAACAACTCGTAATTCTGTGAATTAAGTTTCAAATATTGGCCAAAAGTGCCTTGTTACATATTCTGATACTATATTTATAACTGGAACATCCCTCCAAAGTTAGGAAAAATTCAACATGGCAGAAGTCAAGCCCAAAAAATAGACTTTGACAAACTAACCTAGACAAATTAACTAGCACATGTTTTTTGACCTTTCTAACATAAACAGACCAAATTTAAAACAACCATATCTTCTTACACAAAAGTCCAATGCAATCATGGTTGGACAATCTAGAAAGAACATGTTCTGAACTTGAAATCCACCTAGATTAGTCTTGTTTTCACATATAATGGATGACTTCAAATTTGGGTTCAAATTCATTTGCTGTTCTGACCATAAACAGCATCAATTCCTTCACTTATTTGCATATCAACCCAAATTCAAGTAGCCCAGCATCAAAAGAACCATTAAGGGCTTTTCTCATCTCCAAGTTCCAATTGTAGGCAAATAAACATCCTTGAACCAATTTCAAATTGATTGCTAATTTTTAACTCCGACGCAGCTTCAATCATTCCAATTTGACTCGTCAAGGCCCTTTGTAGTTGTTTCGCTCTCGCTCTTGTCATTGGACCATCTGAATCCTCTTGCATATTAGTTTTAGCTTTACAAGATGGATTATAATTCCCATGATGCACATCATCAGCCCCGGGTTGAAAATGATTTGTCCTCAAATCAGAATCGTCATCGTCATCCAAGTATGGAGTCAAGTCTTTCACATTAAAAGTAGTTGATACGTTGTAATCACCAGGAAGATCTACCTTATACGCATTGTCATTCACCTTCTCTATAATCCGAAATGGACCATCAACTCTTGGCATCAACTTGGACTTACGTTTGCTTGGGAATCTGCCCTTGCTAATATGAATCCAAACAAGATCTCCAGGTTCAAACCTAACCATTTTCCGCCCCTTGTTAGCTTTTTTAGCATACTTTGTCATTTTCTCCTCAATATGCAATCGAACCTACTCATGTAGTTTCTTCATCAATTCTGCCTTTCTAATTCCATCCATAGATGTCCTCTCATCAATTGGAATATGAACAAGATCAATGGGAACACAAGGATTAAAGCCATACACAACCTCAAATGGTGAAAATTTTGTAGCCTCATGCACACTACGATTATATGCAAACTCCACAATAGGCAAACAAGTATCCCAACTCTTCAAATTCTTATGTATAACAGCTCGTAACAAAGAAGATAAAGTTTGGTTTACTACCTCAGTTTTTCCATCAATTTGTGGATGACATGTCGTACTGAAAAGTAACTTCGTTCCAAGCTTCCTCCAAAGAGTCTTCCAAAAGTGGCTTAAGAACTTTGTATCACGATCAGAGACAATGCTTTTAGGAACTCCATGCAAACGAACAATCTCTTGAAAGAACAAATCAGCAACATGTACTGCATTGTCAGTTTTGTTGCAAGGAATGAAATGAGACATTTTGGAGAATCGATCAACCACGACCATTATTGAATCCTTTCCACGCTGTGTTCTTGGTAACCCAAGTACAAAGTCCATGCTAACATTCATCCATGGTTGCTCTGGAATAGGCAGTGGCATATACAGTCCTTATGCATTCTCTTTACCCTGAGCTTTCTTGCAAATAGCACATCTCTCAATCACCTTGTGCACATCCCGTAACATGCTAGGCCAAAAGAAATGTTCTTTCAGCAGCTCATAAGTCTTCTTCTCCCTAAAATGACCACTAAGACCACCACCATGAGCCTCTCGCACAAGCAACTCCCGTAACGATCCTGAAGGAATACACATTCTGCCCATTTTGAACAAGTAACCTTCATGCATAAAGAACCCATCACAAGCTCCCTTTGCACATTCGACAACCACATTAGCAAAGTAGGAATCATTAGCATATTGTTCCTTCACTTGTTCAAAACCCATCAGCTTTGCATTCAACATAGAGATCAGTGCAAACCTCCTAGAAAGAGCATCAGCAACCACATTAACTTGCCTTTTCTTGTACTTTATGACATAAGGAAATGACTCCATAAACTCCACCCATTTAGCCTTTTTGCGATTCAGCTTGCTTAGCCAAAAAGATACTTCAAGGATTCAGCCTGATCTAACTGTCGGATTGAGAATTACGACTGTTGCTGTAAAACTGGATAGATGCCCTTTTTACATCAAAATTCGAATTTGACCTTTCTTGAATCGTATCAACATCTTTTTCAACGATTTTGTGTTCTTTTTTTAATACTACTGATATATTTTGGACAGTAACTGAATGGAATAACAATTTTGTTTTTTTTATATACCGCAAATTATTGGACACTAATGAATTTTTGTGAAAACAATAAGAAACAAAAATTTCAGAAGGATATAACCCGATTAATAAAGGCAAGCTCTGATACCAAATGATGCGAACATAATGATTATGTGGTCACGCAACCCAGATGCAAAAGACATCAATTCTCGGAAAAGCCAAGTAAATCAGGTTTGATAGAAGTGTGACACAAAGATAGCTTGTACCTAGGCACCAGCACTATTGAAAACGGAAAACTCCCACCTAACGAATATTGATTCACGAACGAGAAGTATAAGAATGATGCCATGAGGCCAGTTGTTCTTCGATAAGTCGTTTTCAGTTCTTTAGATGAAAAAAGGGAGATTATCCCACCAACACACAATAAGTGTGGCAAATAAGTAGTTTTACTAATTTGATTTGCGTAACCCTTACATGTTTGGTTACGCCTTTATTTATACTGACTCTAGAATTAAAGAAACCATAAGGGACCCCATTTAGGTGGACTTGTATGAAGCCCACTTACAATTGACCCAAATGAGTACTAATAACCCAAAGACTAAGAAAAATAATAAAAATCCAAAAATTACCATCCTAGATATGCTAGAATCAGATTTGTCACCAAATAAACTAAGAGAAATCTGATTTGGAAAATTTATGTTTATGCCCTCTTTGATGTCCTTGATTAGCTTAGATTTCCTTATTTAACTTGGGTAAATAAGGAAACAAATTTCCTTATTTGTTGATTTAATTACTTTCCTTTCTAGGTTAAGAAAAACATTAAATAATCCTCCCCTCTTTAGAAACAAGATCTAACCAACTTTCTGACTTAATTAGGAGAATAAATTGCTGACTTTCTATTCTTGTAGCGTTCAGAGAAAACAAGCCTAACAAGGTTGGTGTGGGGCTGGTCACATTAGCCCCTTGTTCCACCCGAATTGAGCTCTAATTGGACCTGAATTAGATGAATTAAAGGTTGTCCTTCATGCTTCTTAAATGTCCCAAGCCCTCTAAGTCCATCTTGCTCCATATGTGCCCATTAAATGCTTCTTTAAACTTCTTTGCCCTAGCTCTTGTAATTGGCCCAATTGGCACCTCCAATGGGTTGTTGGCTTACGCTTGGTGTTGGGCGAATCCTCATCACGCACAGAACTTCATCAACATATTTCTCAATAAAAAATGAACCACAACTTATTTAGTCACTTTCACTTCACTATTGTCATTCAACCATTGCAGTCTATATGGTTTAGCATACTTAACAGTACACAAATTCAATTTACTAACAAGGGTGGTTGATGCGAACATCGTGATCACGTGGTCGCGCAACCCACAATCAAGATTGAGATCTGATCTCGGAAAGCCAAAATAGGTCTGACAGGAGTGTGACATAATGGAAACCTGCCTCAAGGCACTAACACTATTGGATTAAGAAGAATGACGCCACGAAGCTAGTTAATCTTCGATAAGTTAGATTCAGTTTGTTCAAGAACTAAAGAATGCAAGAATCACTCTCACACGTTAAAACTGAAAAATTCAGAAGTAAGAATCATCAGAGCTGCCGAAATTTAGGTTACATGTGTTTAAATAGTTATTAAAAGTAACCCTAATGGATCTACCCTTGTGGGTTGAACTGATATAGTGCTGGAGCTCAACAACATTGACAGTGTCCCGATTCAACCCATTAAGAAATCTATCCATGGTGGTTTCTCTATCCTCAACAATATTGGCCCGAATCATTGCTATCTCCATATCTTTGTGATATTAATCTATTGTCTTATAACCTTGATTTTGGACCTTGGAGCTTCAGATATAAGTCTCTCTCATAGTGGTTTGGCACAAATCGTCTTCTCATTAAGACTTTCATCTTCCCCCAAGTCTGAACAGGTCCCTCCCCATTCCTCCTACTGATTACAATTTGGTCCCACCAAATCAATGCATACTTTGTAAACTTAATTATCACCAATTTCACCTTCTTTTGTTCAGAATAGCCATGACAATAAAGAATTTAATCTACCTTTTTCCCCCACTCCAAATAAGCCCTGGGATCGTTTTTACCTTGAAAGTAAGGAATTTTTAGTTTCATGGTGTCCAAGTCCTGTCCACATCTTCATAATTCCCTATGCCATGAAAATTCACATTCCTTCTAACCCTTTTCAGTCCAAACTTGATTCATTAGGGTTTGTTTCAGTTTAGAGTAAGTATAAATAAATGCATAACCAGACATGTAAAGGTTACATAATTTTCAGATCAATAAACTTCTTTTGCCACACTTGTTGTGTGTTGGTGGGATAATATCCCTTCCTTGGTTCTATAAAGAACTGAAAAATAACTTATCAAAGAACAATTGACTTTGTGGTGTCATCCTCTTACTTCTCATTCGCAAATCAATATTCATTGGGTGGGGGTTTTCGTTTCTAATATTGCTTGTGTCCAGGTACAAGTTATCTTTGTGCCACACTTCTATCAAACTTGATATATGCTTGACCACTTTTTATATTCGGCTTGTTTTAACTCGCAAGTGCACGAGTGTGCGATGTAGCAATTAACTCGGTAAGATCAAGGTCATATCCACAGAGAGCTAGATCTGGAAATTAAGCTAGGTAACAAAAAAAACTCAAGAGAAATTAAATTAACAATAACTTGATTGAAAATAATTGATGGATTTGTTTTCAAAGATGAAAAAGTGTAAATAGATTTTAAATGACAAGAAAAAGTAAGTCTTGGTCCAAATCAATTTTAATGGTGATGTATTGGTGATTCCTTCAACATATATAAGATAA